>Ga0136656_1000844_pt1 | contig 10873 bp, 9 predicted proteins | sample CPBDNA_9_FD_94862 | JGI IMG/M metagenome (GOLD analysis project Ga0136656, IMG submission 94862) | Freshwater to marine salinity gradient microbial communities from Chesapeake Bay, USA - CPBay_Sum_15_0.8_DNA (version 2) | ecosystem: Environmental > Aquatic > Marine > Coastal | place: USA...
CCTCAACCGCTTGTTTTAAGATTTGGATAGATAATCTTTTACCAGCAGATCCTTCTAAAGTTGCTGTTGAAGCCGCTTTAGTTGAACTGTTGTCTCCAGAATATGCTTCCGCAATCTTGAATGGAGATAATGCCTCTTCACCTGGAGTAACAGTTAATCCTGTTGATGCTCCCGAGTCAGCATATCTGATTCTTAGTGTGTGGATCTGTCCAACCGGACCAGTCATCGGCTGTACACCAACGATTTCGTTAGCGATAACAGTCGGCATAACCCGTCTGATTACTGGAAGGATCACTCTGTTTAGAGTAGCAACGTTACCAGCCGATGTAGCACCTGCTGTTGCAGACTCAGACAAATATCTTTTTGTGTTTTCTAACACGATGTCCATAGTCTTTTTCTTGTTGCCTTCTAAACCTTCAGTTAGAGCTGATTTAGTTTCGCTCCATTTTGATTCAAATAATTCACTCATTTGTCTCGTTCCTTTTTAGTTTAGTTGTTAATTTTCGACAGACCCGCTAATACACGAATACTGCCTAGTTCTGCATCTTCTCGCTCTGATCTTGGAGCACCTGCTTTATCGCCAGAAGCCTCAGAAAGCATTTTCTTTGCTTTTGACACAGGAGCGTCTTCCATCACTGCTTGAAGATACTTGTCGTAAGCGGCTTTTAATTTGCCAGTTTCAGTTGATTCCAATAACTGACCCATTACTTCCGCTTTGTCTTTGCTCAAAGGTTTGAGCAACTCAGCCATCGTTGCCTTACGTTCCATCAAATCCTTAACTTGAGAAATTTCTCTCTCTTTGGATTCAATCACCGTTTTTGCCTCTTCGATGGATTTCTCAGCATTTTTTAGTTTCAAAGTAGTTTCATCTACAACTTTTAACAGTTTTGATGTTTCAGACTTCTCATTTAAGTAAGATGCCTGATACTCTGAAGCAAATGCTTCGAAAATTTGTTTACCAAAGTTAACCTGTCTTGCAGATGAGATGTCTTCTTTAAGTTGGCTAATTTCTTCACCTAACTTTTTAGTTACAGCATCTTCTACAACCTTAGCAGATTTTTTAATGAAAGATTCTTTTAACTTGGCCAGTTGAGCCTTTGCTTCTTTCACTAATTTCACTTTAGTTTCAACCACAGATTTCTTGTCTTCTGCAAATTCTTTGATCTCCTTAGCAAGTGCGTTTACAACGAACTCCTCTAATTTTGCAAAGTTTTCGCCAACAGATTTTCTGTCGTCGTGTAGTTCTTTAACTTCATTAGTAAGTTTGCTTAATACAAACTCTTCTAATTTTTTAGAATGAGCACCTACTGATTCTTTGTAAGTGATCTTTTCTTGAGCTAGTGCTTTTCTGTCTTCGACAAATTTGCTGATCTCTTCAGATAACTTTTCAGTCATCATCGTATCAATAGCCTCGACCATGTTATTTTTGTCGTGCTCGTATCTTTTAGCAAATTCTTCTCTCAGTTCAGCAGTTACTAGTTCTCTGTTTTCTTTTATTTTTGAATCCCACGCTTCTTCGATAGATTTTTTTGTATCTTCTCCAATAACGCCTGATTCAACTAGTTTTGATATTGCGTCGAACATTATTTTAGTCCTCTTATTATGTTGGTTAATGCCTCTGTAAGGGCTTTTTGTGCTTTTTTGTCGTTTCTAACTTCAGCCGCCAAACCCATTGCCATGTTTCCACCCTTTGTATTCATTAGGTGTTCGTATATGGCAGTTGGATAAGCACCTGGTGCCGAAGGTTGAGCCACAACATCCACAGTGATGATCTCAAAGTCTGAAACTTCTCCACCGCCGTACTCAGAAATGTTACCACTTCCTCTCGACGATACTCCTAATTTCACACCCGATTCTAACATTGTTCGGACAAGTTGGCCCATTGGTGTTGGTAAAATTTTCATTTTACCGTATCCATTTGGTCCGTCCATCCACATCTCAGTAATCATGTGAGACACACGGTCCAAATTAATTTTTAAATCATCTGGATGATCCACTTCACCCAATACAGAGTATCCAGACGTGATTTGATCATTGAGTGTTTTCACTGCTTTTTGTATTTCATTCACAGGATAAACTCTTTGATTGGCATTTTTAATACCGCCTTGTATGCAGATTCCTTTCATGAAAAGGTCTTTTCCGTCCTTACCTTCATGAAGTACCTGAACTCTGGCTTGATCAAACGTTAGATTTTCTCTAAGGTATAATGATGACATCAGATCTTCTCCAAATTAATCAACAATTACTTAGAAGCAACTGGTGATTTCTTGTTATCAGCCTTGTCAGCAGTTTCCGCCTTAGGTGCCGCTTTCATTGCCGCTTTTTCTTTACCTGGCGTGTTTGCAACATCACCGATGATTTTTTCTGCAGTCGGAGCCGCTCTGCCTTTTTCTTCAGCAGAACCCTGTGCTATATTTTTAGCACCGTGTCCCATTTTTGTTCCTGCATCATTTACTGGTGATTTTTTGCCATCTGCTTTGTCAGTGTTATCAGCAGATTTTGGAATTTTGTATTCTTTTACAGTTTCCTTGTCCGCTTCTTTTGATTCAAAAGGAGTTTTTTCAGCCTCTACTGGAGCGTCTATTGACTCTTCTTCAGTTTCTTCTGACTCTTCACCGTTATCGCCTGACATCATTTTTTCAAATTCTGCTTTTAATTCGTCTAAAGCATCTTCTAAGTCTGCAACTCTTTCTTCAGTGTCACCTTCTGCTTCAGCGTCATCGCCTGGCATTTCTTCATCACCTGGCATTTCTTCTTCGGCTTCCGGAGCAGATACATCTTTGATTAACTCGTCAGTTGCATCTCCGCCTACTTCTTCGATTGATTCTTCTTCAGTTTCTTCAGATTCGTCAGTAAGTTCAACTTCTTCGCCTTCTTCTTTAGACTCTTCAGTTGCTTCTTCTACTGCTTCTTCTTTAGATTCTTCAGTTGCTTCTTCTACTGCTTCTTCTTTAGACTCTTCTTTGTTTTCTTCTACTGTTTCTTCTTCAGTAGTTTCTGCTAATCCTTCGTAGATATCTCTAGATTTTTCTACAACGATTTCATGAAATAACGCTTCCGCTTTTTCATTTTCTTCGTTAATCAGCAATTCTAATAATTGTTCAAATTTATTTGACATTACACGTGCTCCTTTAAATGTATACGTTCGTTTAACTTATAAGTGTTGTATTTACATAAAAGAACCTAAAACGGCTATAGAATAGGCTCAAAAAGGCCCATATTTGTCTCAAAATAAGACTTTTTCGTGATTTTTATAATTTTATCTGCAGATCATACATTTTCAGGAAGTCCAACACATCAACTGTACTGAAATTGGGATTGAATTCTAAGTCGTTTGGACGAAACCAGTTTGCCGGCACCACACGGTTGAACTTGATGTCTGGATAATCTATGAAAATTTTTTTAGTTTGATTCATCCAGTTGCCATAAAATGTTGCTTCGTCCTTGCTTTGTTTGTAATTACGGGTGTCTTTGAAAACATTGTTGAACTTAAAACTGGTTTTTCTTTGATCCCTCGAGTGACCTTGATAGTCAAACCCTAATATGTATATTTGTTTGTGTCCATGATCGCAGGCTAATTTCAATGCTGTGGGGCCGGATGACCATCCTAGGCTGGGTTTGAACCATTGTACATGATTAATTGCTGTTGGAACCTTGTCATACTGATGATTGTAGTTGCTCCAAACCGAATTGTTTTTGGGATAATCAGTTTCGCAAATCTCTAAAATCATTTTGGGATCTACAGCAACGAGATAATCTGGAGTTTCGGTCCTATAAACGGCATTACAGGCATAAACCTTTCCGTGTTTTTGTAAATCAGCAATTTTTATACCTTTACGGGATTCGCCGTTGCCTAATACAAATGCTGTTGTATTGCTCATATGTTACACACTTTATATATTATTACAAAGATATATTATCGTCGGCAGGTGGTTGACCATACATTTTTTGAACGAAAACTGCTTCTTCCTTCTGTTCTGCATCGTGTTGTTCAGAAGCAAGTCGCATTTTGTTAATTTGTCCTAGAGTTAATCTAGTCTTTCGTGTATCGTCGGTGTCTAAAATAGAAATATCGTCTTCGGCATTATAATTTTTTTGTTGCTCGAAGCCATTTTCTGTATGTTGAAAAAATTCATTCAATTTCATAACGATATTTATTTTAAACCTGTGTTCCTCCACCCGGAGTTTGTCCTGGTGGTGTTGGTGCTCCCGGTGTGGTTGTTTGTTGTCCTGGTTGTTCAGTGCCTGGTTCTGCTGTTGGTTCTTCTAGATTATCTAGATCCGCACTAACGTCGGCTTGTGAAATTCCTGCTGTTCTCATCTGTGTTGTCTTGGATTGTTTTTTCTGTGCCACATTATTTTCTTCTGCCCACAATGTTGCATTTTGCGCCATTTCTTCTTCGGTTAATCCTAGATATCTTTTGAGAGCAAATCTTTTTGACATATAAGGTAATTCTGCTACCTGAGTAAATGTTCCTACCCTGCTTTGATCCATCTCGGTTTGTCTGTATTGAGCAAAGTTTTGTGGTGGATTGAATTTGATTTCAAATGTGCTACCGTCTAATGTATAACCTTTGTTGTTGATCCAAATTTTAAACTCTTCATCCAACACCGGTGAGATTAAATTTTGTAATCTTTCACAGTATTTGTTGAATCTCAATTCTTGAATGTATGCTGTGCCCACTCTGCCGTCATTGTACTGTTGTGCACCGTCATCCGCTCCGGTTGGCAAATATGAACTTGGTATTCTTAATCCTCTATACAATTTATTTGTAAAGAATCTCAAATCGTCAATCTCGCCCAGGTTAGTACCGCCCGGTAATGTGTCTACTTTAGATCCTCGACCTTCCGCTGTTTGAGGGAAGAAGTAATCTTCGTTGATACTCATTGGGTTGTAAGTGGCATCTATAAAGTTAGCACCACCTGATGTTGATGGAATTCTTCTTTGATTGATTTCATTTTTAACTCTTTCAACAAACTGCATGGCCAAGTGTGTTGGCATATTGCCCACATCGATGTAGAACACTCTTCGTTCTGGTGCTCTTTGCACTCTGTAAATGATAATTGCATCTTCTAATAACTCTTTCTGTTTGTAAACTTTGAATACCTGTTCTAGAACCGATTGTCCGAATGGGAATAGATTATCCATTCCATCACTCAATGTCAAGTGTACCACGTGTTCGGCATTGATGGCATATTGATTCATTGTTCTGTAGAATCTTCCTCCCGAAGCACCGCCTGTGCCCGATGCCATATTACCCGCGGCTTGTCCGGCAGTAGTAAAATTCTGATTGAATGCTCCTTGGTTGGTACCACCATACAATTGATTTGGTGTGATCTGCGTGGCAGATAATTTTTGTAAATTTGGATTTATGTCTCTGATGATATATTGTTCTGGCAGTTTGCCTTCCGACTCGTTGACAATGATCCTGTCCACTTTTGCTGGATCGATATATAACAATTTGTTGGTTTCTGGATCTCTGATAAAGAAACAATCTCCGTATTTTAAAACGTTCCTAAATAATTTGAAAATTCTTTTTCTGAATTGATTTGTTTTGACCCATTGTTGTAGTGCTTTTTTTAAAAGTTTAATTTCAGACTGTGTTATCTCATCTTTGAAAACTAAATCAAACGGTGTTTCGTTTTCGGTGTTGTCCTGTGTACAAAATTCTGCCAATATGTCTAGTGCCGCATTGATCTCAGAGTCGGTATCCATCTGATCGTATTGAAAGTATCTTTGAATTCTGTTAGGGTGTCCAGTGTAAACATCGGGCAGATAAGATGAATAATTTCTTTTTGCGAATTGTGGACTTCTATCACCTGCTATTGGTGAAAGGTTTGCGTCTTTAAAATATTTTTTCCAAGCCATATCAATATTATACTAGAGAACTGCCCAATTGATCAAGTTTTTTATTCGACCTCTCTGTATTTTTTTCTGTGTTTGCATTAATGCTTACTAGTCTACTTATTTGTTTTTCCACGTTTTTTTGTACTTCTAGAGTTGCCTGTGCAGTGGTATTAAACTTCATCAATTCGGCTCTCATTATATTATTACCATCGGTCTCTGTGGCATATTGTTTTGCTTCCTGTGGATTTAACACAGTTTCTCCCTTGTGTACAGTTAATTTTGTTGTTTTTGGTTCGAATCTATAACCAGTTTCTCCCAATGTTCCAGTTAATCTTCCTTCACCGGTTTTGTTACCAGAAGCCGCGACAGCACCCAATCCAGCACCTGCCAATCCTCCCAACAATCCACCAATTGCCGCACCCGCCGGACCAAACAGCATACCAATTTGTGCTCCAGTTACAGCACCACCCAGTGCCGCTGTTCCTATGCCCAATGCCTTGCCTCCAGGAGTTTCGGCTGATCCTGCCAATCCAGCACCACCTATTGCCGTGGCCGCTCCCAACCCGGCAATACCTGCACGTCCGGCCACTCTGCCTACAGTGCCCATGCCAATTCCCATAGGACCTGCCATTCTAATACCAGCGGCAACTCCCAATGAAGTTGTTACAATTTGAGAGGCTTTGTCCATGAGCCATGAGCCAAATTGATGTGACACATATAAAAGTGCTTTGGTTCCGTTACTCAACTCACTTATGCCTGTGGCGAGCGATTTCATTCCCATATTCAATCCTGTTCCGGCCGGTCCTAATACATCGCCGATTGTGGCAAAGAAACCGGTTTCGATTGATTGGAATGATGATGATAATCTTTTCGAAGCATCTTGAAATTGTGATAATGATTTTGTTGTGGCATCGGCTTGAGCTCTCTGTTCATCGGTCACTGCTGATAAATCAAAAACCTTTGTTGCCAATGCGTTAATGCCTGGAAATAAATTATCAATGAATGAAACTTGTCCTGTTTCAGCAACACCTCTAAACATTTCTTGAGATTGTTTCGCTGACGATTGCATCAATGTCATTGCAGTTCCCATATCAATGCTACCGGAAATCAATTGTTTTACTATGCTGTCAATACCCGGCATAGACATTGCTAAATCTCTTGCCGCATCTGTTACAGGTACACCGGCGTTCGCGATCAAATCTTCTAATCCTGTTTTAAATGAAGGACTAATTTCTGAAATTCCGGCGGCGAATACTTGTAATCTTTGTCGAGTGTCTTCTGTTTGTCTTCCCAGGAAGGCATTAAATCTTGCATTTGACAACTGTGCTTCTAGTTGTCTCGCCATGGCCGAACGTTGTTGTCCAGTTAACTTGGCCAATTTGTCCATTTCCAAAGTTAAATTTGTTGCCGCTCTAACATTTTCTTCTGTGGCATTTTGATCAAAAATTCCTAATCTTCGTTGTAGAGTTATTGAGGTTAATAAATTTTCATTTAACTCGTCCACAGTGAGACCCAACGGCATCAATTGTTCCACTGACGTCTGTCTGAATGCTTCGCTTAATCTAGCAAATCCTCTGGCTCCCAGAGTTGTGCTTCCGTAGAGTGATGCTAAATTTTCTGAATTTGATTTGATCAAATTAACAAAGTCGCTGATCGGTAATCCAGCCGATGCGGCAGTTTCTCTTAACTCGATTAAACTTTTGTTAAAAGTTGCTCCAGTATTTGCAAGAGTTCTGTAATTGTCAATGTTTGATTCGAGTCGAGCACCGATGTCTGCGATAAATCCGCCAATCGGTCCTAATCCTTTAAAACTTTCTGTAAAGTCTGAAATTTTACCGGATCCGGTTGAAGCGGCATCACCGAGTTTTCCTAAAACACCTCTGGTAGTTTTTGCTCGATCGGCAAATCGTTGTGCTTGTATTGTACTTGCACCTGTGGATTTTGCCAATTGAAAGAATCTCTCGTCAAGGTCTTGTGATGCCTTGATGGTTTTTTCTTGTGCATCTGTTAATTCATTTAAGATCTTTATTGAATCCGATTCTGCTTTTGCAGAAAGTTTTGCTGATTTAATTAGATTGGTATACTCTTGGTTTAATCTTCTTAATTCTGTGCTCGAGGACGCTTTGGCCAGTGCTTTAGCCAATGCTGTAACAGATGAAGCAGTGACATTGGTATTTTTACCAGATTTGTCCTGTTTTACCTTGTTAATAAGGTCTTGTATCTCGTTTAAAATGTCATCAGCCATGCTTTAAAAACCGCCATAATGTGCCCAGATAAATATAGACACACTTGTTGTTATAGTGTATATTTATAGAATAAAAAATGACAGAAAATTCGAACCCATTACAAAAGTACTACAGGCAACCGGCTATCAGTATCAAGTTGCCCAGTGGTGAAAAATACTACAAAAGCGATGTGGTTGCTAAAACCACAACAGGAGAACACCCTGTATTGCCAATGACAGCCATGGACGAATTGGCATTTAGAACACCTGATGCCATGATGAACGGACAAGCAACGGTTGATGTTATCAAAAGTTGTATACCAACAATACTTGATCCATGGAGACTTGTAAATTACGACATTGACACAGTTTTGGTCGGAATCAGGATTGCAAGTTTTGGGGAAACAATGGAAGTCACGAGTGTTGCTCCGGTAACAAATGACTCCATCAAGCACGAGATCAGATTACCGGATGTGTTGGACAGGATTCAGCAACAAAAGATCGACGACACTTTCACAACATCGGATGGACTTGTGATTGAAATCAAACCCTTGACATATAAGGAAATGACCGATGCACAATTAAAAACATTCGAACAACAAAGATTATACACGCAGATCAATGCCAGTGAATTGCCTGCAGAAGAAAAAACAAAAAGGTTCACAGAAAGTTTTAAAAAATTAAATGAACTAAATTCAACACTATTAATCAATAACATAAACTCTATAAAGTTACCAGATGGCCAATCGGTGTCAGATCCCATACAAATAAAAAGTTTTGTAGAAAATGCAGGTGCGAAAAAAATCAAGGAAATTGAAAATGCACTGATTGAGATGAGATCACAAGGTGCGGTGAAACCGTTCACAGTGAAATCCGATGAAGAGCAGATCAAAAAAGGTGCACCTATATCTTACGAAGTACCATTGACATTTGATAACTCAAATTTTTTCGTATAAAGTTACTGTCACTCGAGGAATCTGATATTATAAAATATCTCAAAGATTTGGAAAATGAAGGTAAAACTGTAAAACAGGAATTGTTCAAGATCTGTTGGTTCATGCGAGGAGGAGTAACTTACCAAGAAGCACTGCACATGAGTAACGAAGAGCGAGGAATAATCAGTGATATCATCAAAGATAATTTGGAAACTACCAAAAAAACCGGACAACCGTTCTTTTAAAATCGAAAAAAATATAGTATAATATAATGGATGCAAGGGAACAGTATAATTAAACATATGTCGGAACGCGAACTAGTTCGAGAACTTAAAGAGACAATAAAAGATCTAAGTAAAGACCGCGATATCGCAGAGTCTTCTCTCAAACAAAAAGAATCACGAATCAAGCAGGTGTTGATTAAACTGGAACACGCAACCAGCGACGTGCAAAGTCTAGGACACAAAATTGGTGAACAGAACAAGGAGATATCCAATCTCCAAATCAAACTGGAAACCAAAGAACGTTTACTAAACGAAGCACTGGAAAAAATAAGAGAGCTCAAAAATGAATCAACCGAGGACGACACCCAAGATCAACCCGACGTCGAACAAGAACAACAAGACCAGGAACAACAAGAACAAGAGTGATCCACGCAAAGACGTGCTACATTGGATCAAGGAGTTCGTGGAGGTGCCACACCCGGTGTTCGCAGATCTGCCTCCTTGTCCGTATGCCAGACAGGCCCGCCTCAAAGGCAAGGTCGAGTTTGTTGAATTGCTGTCAGACCAATCCGATTCACACATACACGATCTGATCGACAAGTTTGACACAGATAAAAAAGATGTGCTGATAATCATAGCCGACCCCGAACGTTGGACCGGAAGACAAACCAAACAACTGGGAGTCAAGTTGAACAGCATTTATAAAAAACGAGATTTGGTCATAATGGAAGATCATCCCGACATTGTTGAAAAAGTAAAAAATATCAAACTCAACAACGGAAAATATATCTTACTGTTGGTTCAGAGCAGGACCAAGTTAAAAAAGTTTGAGGACAAGTTGCGTCAGACCGAGTACTACAAAAATTGGTCTAAGAGTCATCTCGAATCAGTGACGGGAGCATGGCGACATCCTTTAAAGCCTCGATCCTAGAATCTCTCTTGCATAGACTCCTGTATAGTTTTTTGTCCTTGCTCCATTCGGTGCCCGTCCACCATTCGAATCCACGATAGTTCGATTTATACACGGAACTGGCTTCGTACCCGGATCCCATGTAAAAATAAGAAACATTGTGTTCACTGGCCCAGAGTATTTCCATGTCCAGGGTGATCAATGATATGGGCACAGTGTTGGCGTGTATCACGGATTCCAACCCAGCGAGATCCAACAGATCGTCACCCAATTGGGCAATGTAGTTGTCCTCTTGATATCGATATCTTTTCTGTTTGGTGAATCCCACGATGTTGTCCGCTGTACCGATGTAGAACAACATGAATTGATCCCGTTTGTTATAGTGGAGGAAAGGATCGTAATCCTGCGTAAATTTTTTTCTGCTCATGTATTGTTTATAGATGTGTGGCAGACCCAACAGTTTCACCATCTCGCTGGCATCGATTATTTTGATCTCTATGGGTTGTCCTTGCCATTCGTGCTTTTTGTACCTAGGTTTGTATTCATCCAGGTTTATGCGTGTGCTACGTGATTGATAAAAAACTTCCTGTTTTTTGATCGGGTGATCCAATGCCAGCCAACCCTCGCACAGTGCTTCAACTTCTTCGGTGTCATCCACGATTGCCATGGGACGACACAGCACTAGGTCAGTGTGTTCTTGTTTTCCCAGGGTATGATCGAACAATAGTTGCA
>Ga0136656_1000845_pt1 | contig 10870 bp, 12 predicted proteins | sample CPBDNA_9_FD_94862 | JGI IMG/M metagenome (GOLD analysis project Ga0136656, IMG submission 94862) | Freshwater to marine salinity gradient microbial communities from Chesapeake Bay, USA - CPBay_Sum_15_0.8_DNA (version 2) | ecosystem: Environmental > Aquatic > Marine > Coastal | place: USA...
AGGAGGGCCTGTGACGATTGTTAGTGAGACCGAGGGTGGCCGAGGTGTTTACCCTCAATCGTTTGTCTTAACAGATGGCACAAGCTCCAATCAAATCAGTGTCTATCGCAACTCGACTGCTGCGACGACTACGACTAATTGGTATTTGTCTGTGGCGAGTGATGGGAGCAATCAGGTATTAGCCAACATCCCAGCCAGCAACACGGCTGGCAAATTAGCCGTTAGCCTAAACACTGATGATGCAGCTTTTACGACCGTTGGTAATTCAGTAACCACAGACACCTCCGTCACTATACCAAGCGGCCTCTCGCAGCTCAAAATTGGGGCTTCGTGGACCGGAGGGACCAATCACCTCAACGGTCATGTTAAGCGACTAGCTGTTTTTGGAGAAGCCCTCTCAGATACTAACCTGATTTCCCTCACGAAGTAGGGCTAACAACAGACACTCAATCATTCGATATGCACTACACCGATTTAATGCTGAAATTCGACGATGAGGCACAGGCTAAGGCCTACCTCTACGAGGAGGTTCCAACCGCTTGGGACAATACCGATCCGGAGAACCCAGTTGTGACGGAGACTGAATCACGTCCTCTGTTCCGTAACATCGACACCCTCGGTGTGATCTACACCGGCGGAAGCTGGGACGAGGAGGGGAACCAGATTGAAGCCCCAGTGGCAGAGGATGGATGGCATGTGAATCTACGCTGCCTAGAGGGAGAGAACGCTGTGCCGCTGTATGGGTTCATCGTCGCGCCAACACCAGCAACACCCCGGAGGATATGGGCTTAGTCAATGGCGCACCATTGGACAGAAGGGGTGAAAGTAACGCTGATCGGTGCGATTGGGTTTACTGTCACAGGATCGGATCTTGATGTCTGGATCCGGGTGGGGATTGGTTTATCAACCCTAGCTTATGGAATAGCTAAAGCCGGAACTGCCTGGATTGAGTTCCTCAGAAAGAAAAATAAAAAAGATGAAACATGCGATTGAGATAGGCTATTTGATCATAGCAATTTATGTCCTGAGCGGTTGTGCCGTGATGGAAAAGATCGGAGATGTTGTTTATGAGGCTGAGGTTTCAACTGAGGTTATTGATGGAGTCCCAACCACAGTTACAAATTGGGTAACAAAACCTAATATCAAAGCCGGAGTCACTATCGGTGGTCAGGTAGCCCCTCAACCTGTCGGCGGTTTTATCTCATCAGTGATCCTGGGGGTTTTAAGCATTGCTGGATTATGGAAGTCACGCCAATACAAAAAGGCTGCTACCGATGCCATAGAGTTTGGGCAGGCAGTAAAATCTGAATTAAGCAAAAGCGATCTTAAGGATCAGCTTTCGATCATTAAGAAAACCCAAAAGACCATGCAAAAAGCTAATGGCACTTGGGGTATAATCAGAACCTTGATCAGCAAAATCTAATGGCTTGGGTAACCCTCACTAAAGATGACCTCTATCAGGTCATGGCAGCTTCTGAAGTTGAATCTGTCGGAAGGCTTCAAAAAGAAACTGGGGATCTATTTCAAACTGACCAGGGGGAACTAATAGAAGTTGATCAGGGGGTTGCCCTCATGGATCCTCCACCATTTGAGGATTTGCTCACCCCGGCTATCAGCCGGGTTGTTAATATGGTTAGAGGGTATATTGATGCTTCCGGCAGATACACCCTGGGGGCCTCAGGAACGGTCCCAGAATCGCTTGTAAGCACTACCCTTGATATTTTAGTTGTCGAGGTCTGGAAAAGGCTTGGAGGGGATCTTTTGGATGTTGGGGAGCAGCGTAGGAATAGCTTTGAGGAGGCAATGCAACGCTTGAGAGATGTCGCTCAAGGCAATTTTGGTATCGCTGAACCTTTGACTGCATCTGATGAAAACCGGGCTAAGTTTGAGTTTAGCGGTGGATATGTTGACACGATCAATTATTAATGAACGTCATCCACGGCATACAGCAGCTTATTTATGATCGGATTGTTAAAATCCCGATTATAGCAAGTTCGATTGGAGAGTCAGGCAAGATCCCGGTTCACCTGTGGAGGGGATCTAATATAACTAATGAGCTTGAGGCAGGGTTAAAGCGTGTAGGATTCGGCATTATTGTTCGGCCAGGATCATTCACTCAGATTGACAGAGATACATGGCTGGCTAATATGAGGGTGGAGATCCAGCTTAATGATCAATTTAATCATTCTGACTGGGGTAAAAATACAAGTGGATGGGATGTAGCCTGGAAGATTTCAGAGGAACTCCACAATTATCGCCCAGAAGGGGCAACAAGTGTTTTTTATAATTTAGCAATTAACAGTGAACCATCAGAGCAAAGATTCATTGAAAAGCTTGTGGTCACAGCAAACATTCAAATCAAAACACCTTAAAGAATCATGAGTTATTTATACGGCACACAAGCGAGAGTTTATGGAATCGGCGGTAATATTAAAAAGCCTGGAGTTGGAAGCGATACCGTTTGGTCTTCACTAAGCGGTGATAGGATCTGCATAATTACTGGATATACTTATACGCCAGCAGTTGCAGGAGCTGTTGAGGGATTGGATCAGTACGGAAGATTAACTTCTGAAGCTTTTTCTTATGCAACTTTTGAGCTTTCCCTGACCTTTGAATTTGGCAGCACTAATTTAAGCAACGGTGTGGCTGATTCTAAAGGAATCCTTATGCCCGATTTAATGGCTCTAATTGAGATTGAGAATATGGATAACACTGATCTCAATGGAACTTATAATTTCCGCAGTGGTTCTGTCACCGGAAGTAATCAGGGATGGAAAACAGGAAACATGACGCTTAGAGCAATCAGTGCATCTGCTAACGTCCTAGCAGCTAACAAGATTTCACTCGCTGCAATTTCCTGATGTGACTGGGAATCATACATACGCTAAAATGATGCTGCCAGCCCCTATTAGGGTCTGGCGGTATCGTTTATGGCCTATGACTGTCGGGCATTATGCTCTGTTGTGCCGATTAGATAGCCCATTGGTAGAGGGAAATGAAATACCTTTAGCCGGGGATCTAGCTTCTGCGTTGTGGGTTCTAAAGCAAGATTGGCTAGATGCTTATCATAATCTAGGCCAAAAGGATCATGTTAAGTTTGTTTCCAGGTTAGGAAAAAAGTTTAATAAGGCTCCGGCTTTCCATATTGCTGTGCTTAATGAGTTTTATAAATACTGGGCTTGGCAAAATGCAGTTTATGATCTTTGGAAAAAAGAAGAGGATGGAAGCCCTGCCGACAAAAGCATGTCCTGGTTGCAAACCATTCGCTGGATATTGATGAATCAGTGGGGCTACTCTAGTAATGAGATTAACAACTTGCCTTACAAGCTTGCAGTAAATGATTGTTTTGGTGCGATGGTAGCCAATGGAAAGCTTGAGTTTGTTTCCGACAAGCAAAAGGCTAGACGAGAATTTATAGTGCAACAGATGGAGTCAAAAGATGCCAACTGAAAGCGTAGATATTATTTTTAAGGGTGAGCCTTCTGATGCCGTCAATGCAGCTAAAAAGGTCACAGAAGAAACTAATAAAATTAGTAAATCTGGAAATGAGGCAAGCAGAAGTTTTTCACAAATTGGAGATGGAGTTGCACGTATTAGAAATCGTATTGGGCAAGCTACGTTAGCCATTACTGCTTTCGGTGCTGCTGCTTATGCTCTGATCCGGCCATTTAAGAGGCATGTTGAAGAGGCTGAAAAGCTTAGCCGAGCTTTAGAGATAAGCTATGAAAAAGCTCAGGAATTAACAATTGCAGAAAAGGAAGCAGGCTTAGCTGTTGGTTCAATACGTGAAGCAATCGAAGGGATAGCAAGAGCGCAGGCGCAGGGCATAATTTCACCTGCATTACTTGATCTCGGATTATCATTTGAACAGATTAACCAGGCTAAGCCAGATCAATTATTTGACATTTTAAGTAAAAAATTTAGCCAGGGAAGTTTAACAGCCAAACAATTCCAGGCCGCAGTTGATATAATGGGAAGTTCAGGCAGCGAAGTTATATTAAAAATGGCTGGCAACTTTGAGCAATTTAGAGATATTGCAAGGAATTCCGGGAAGATAATCGCTGATGAAACCTTTGGCAAAATCATTCATGAATCCGAAGTATTCCTCGCTCAGATTAAGTCACTTGCAGATGAGATAACAAAAGCTATCACGCCTTTTGAGGATTTTGCTCAAGCCGTTGCAGGATCTTTTTCTAAAATTAATACTGTTTTAGAGGATATAAGATTTGGATTCTTGCTTTATGTGAATTACCAGAAAAACTTAGCAGCTGGCATGGAGGATTTAGAGGCAAGGGAAGCTGCTGCCATTCAATCAATTGAAACAGTAATGGCAACAAGAAGCAGGGTTGAAGCTGTTAAAGCTGCAAGACAAATCGGAGCAGGTTTAGATGAAGAAAGAGCACAAGGAGCAGTAGATTTGTTAGACTTTTTAGAAAGCAGAACAAGGACTGCTGATTCTGAGGTAAGCTCATTGCAACGGGTTGGACTTGCGGCAACTGGGGGCGAATCTGAGGGAATAAGGCTGCAAAGGAGGCAATTAGTGAAAGCAGATGACATCGTAAAAAAGCTAGCTGAGCAGACTAAAATTATTAAGGAAACTTTATAATGGCTTTTTACACTTCCAATCATCCATCAGCATTCAAATCACTAGCAGCTGGTGGCACTTTATTGCTCGTTAATAAAGAGACAACTCAATCAGGTGATTTAAATAACCCTGGATGGGAGATAACAGACGTTTATCAGGGGCATCCTACTGTCATCCTTAATGCTAGGAATAACCCTCTATCTGTCGGGTTGCCGGATCCTTCCTGGATCAAGGAGGTGAGCACTAAGGAACAGGGGCCGATCTGGGAGCTGACGGTTAAATACGGCAACATTGATCTGCTTTCTACCTGGACCCTGGACAGCAATATGCTTGAACCCAGGATTAGCACTCATCCAAATGCTATCATCCTTGATAAAGCAAGGCCCGGATGGACTAACATGATTGAAATGCTGGTGGACAATCACCGGATGAATCGTAATTACGAGGTCTTTAATTTTGATCAGGTTAAGATGATTCCATCCACCCAGGTTTCAGCCAGTAATCCTCAAGGGGGGCTGCAAGATTCTTATCCCTTTGCTTGGCATTACCCATTGCCTGACGGATCCTGGATTTATCCTGTAGGATATGGTATTGATGTGCTTAATCAATTTGCAGCTCGATATGCTCAAGCATGGCTTTTGGGGCAGGAAGCCTACCAGGAACCTCAGTGGGTAATTAGAAATGAGGTCACAGTAACAGCCGCCTTCAATTTCTCCCTTTGGCCTGTTATTTTCCGAAATGTTAATGCAATGCTTATTCCTTCTAGGATGCTTGCAGAGCCTTTGTTAGTCGGGGAGACTATACCTGGAGGCATTATCGTCCCTGGGGTTCCTTATTGGCACAAGCAGCCGATCCAAAAGACTCAAACAACTCAGAATCAATTTATCATTAACCGGGAATGGTATGGCCGATACTGGTTCAATGAATTCACCTATAACCTAGCAAATTGAAATCATGCCTAATACACTATCAATTACTGACCCTAAAGCTAACAACCATGCTGGTATCAATGTGACTGACGCCAGCTATACAATCGTCACTGCTGGAACCGGATTAGAATATCAATGGGATGGAACTGCTGGTTTGCTGCTAAAAAACAGCAGTGGGGCAAGTCGAACCTTTACTTTCACAGTGCCTGTGCCGTCTGGGACTGCTTTAGGTGATATTGGGAGTAGCCCATCTGCTAAAGATTATATTATTGCAGACGGCAAGACCTTATACATCAGGAACGCAGACAGCTTCAGAGATCCATCCACGGGCTTAGGCACTTTTGACGTAAGCGGCACGGGTTGCTATGCCGTAGCAATTGCTTTTTGATTATGGCTCAGGCTAACACTCAAAGACCTTCTGGAACTGGCAAGATCGCCAATGCCATCCGCAGGCTCTACGATTCCGCCCAGCGGCAGAACCAGATGCGGAGCTATAATGTCATGACTAATCAGACCAGCCGTGGCACAACCCGATCAACTCAGTTTAGAAGACCAGTGGCCCAGGTTAAATCTAGCCCGGTTGCTGAATCTAACATTGTCGCTCGTTGGTCCTAGTGATTAACTATGCTAAATGGCAATCAGCTACAAAAGAGCACCGGAGGTTAACCCGGATGATCCGATCACTTCGGGACAGTGGAATGATTTAGCAAAAGCTTTTAATGATCGCCTCGAAAACGGTGTCGCGGATCCTGGATGGAGGCTTTTTTGGTATGCAGATGCCTTGTTTCAGTATATCAGGCAAGGTGATGGCAGCGAAAACCCGGCCAGGGATGAATGGTGGTCTCACTGGAGCCATATTACCCCGGCAAATGGTAAGAATTGGCCTGATACTGATCCTGGGACTGTTGGGGGCATAAATCCTAGCAACCCTATTGCCGCCTTTGTATATGGCAACGAGGGATTAAATATTTATAACGAAACAGACCGGGTAAACTATGACCCAACAGATGGCACGGGGATTTTGCTTCATGATTTGATCGCAGGAAGCCCTACAACTGATCTTGAACATTGGGAGATAGCAAAAGTCCAAAGAGGGGTTACAGATACCACAGGGAGCCAAATTGGAGCAGCAAATGCCCTTGTGGCCTCCGATCGTTATTATCGAATCAATTATGGTTCAGCTCATTCCTACCTTAAAACCTATGGAGGATTTTTTGCATCACCTCAAGTTGAAGGAAAATGCAATGATCAGGCTTTTGATAAATACACCGTTAAGTTCCGAAAGTTAAGCCCTCAGACTGATTGCACTTATTCTACATGCCCGGATGAGACGGGCTCAGGAACTTGCCCTGGCACTTCAAAGCCTGTCCTGGGTTGGTTTGCTGGGGTTTATGGATATGTGCTTTATCATTTTGATGATACTACCACTATTTTGCCTTACACTGACTATGTTGAAGGCCCCTATACCGGCAATGCTTATCTAAGACATGAAAGAGGAGGTCAGCTTGATTTTGCTCTGGATGTTTATGCTGCAGAATTTCGAGGGGCAGACAATGGAGCAGTCACTCAGCGCAATGAGAAGACCTGGAATCCCCAGGATCACGCCTTTCATTTTGAGGAGTTTTTTACCCGGCAATATTACCTTGCCCCAGCCAGGGGAACAGCAACCGGGTATGGTGGATCATTGGTCGCAGAATATCCCCAATTTGATTTCCCGACAGGAACTGCCACTAATGCTCTAGGCATCGTGAATGCTGGAACTAGCTACACAATTAACTCAGCTTTTGTTTTTGCTGGATTCATTGTTGTTGGGACTAATCTTCAAACCCCTAAAAACTTTGCAATTTATGTAGATGGAGAAAGGGTTAAAGACATTACCGTTGAAGCCGGAGCTGCAACTGACATTAGTCACTATTTCCCTAATGTCTTTCGGGCTGGATCGGTAATCCAGATTCGCTCTCTAGGCAGCATGGGGGTCGGCGAATCAGCTTATGTTGAGATTGCTGAGATACTGGACATGACCCCAAGGGTGCAGGATGCTTACTTAGTTCTCAGGATGTCTTCTGCCAGGAACCAAACAATGGATGGATGGGGTCATGAGGAGGCAGATGCAAAAGAGCTTTGGCAGAATTATCAGCGGCATGGCATGGCTGTTAATTACGTAGAGGATGGGATTAAGGACCAAGATCCTCAAGGGATTTGGAAAAATCCAGTCTATGAGGAGATTAGGCGCATTACTCATGAAAGGCTAAGGTTGGTAAAACGCAATCACCTTGTCGGATACGAGATTAACTCAAGCGGCAATTCTGTTTTGCACTTTACCAGGTTTCCGGGATTTCTAGGTGGGGGCAATGATGAGGATATTGATTTGTTTAAGGGGATGGCTCCCCAAAAGGATGCGATTGACTCTGGCTATGTTAAGCCTGGGGTAACTTACAAGCTTACAGGATCTGGAGCATCTATTAATTACGCAGGGGCAACATTAACTGAGAATCAAACCTTCAAGGGAGTTTATAAGCATAACAACTGGACAGTCCTAAGCGGAACTCCTGTAGTTTATGAGCATGACCTAATCATTCTAGAAGCCCCGGAGCAAGGCGAGACAAACAAATGGCAGATGTTTATGCAAACCCTGCCGTATAAGCCTAGCGATTCTAGCGTCTACAAGCCGGAGGTTTTTGCTGACAGGGATGGAATGTTTGTGGATCGCTGCACTTTGCTTTCTGATGATTGGGGAGGGGCAGATGATCAGGCTAAAGAAATCCGGGCTCATGTTTATGCAAGACAGCCAAGGCCGATAAACAGGCAAGAGAACCCTCCGGGATACAGATACCTTCTCGGAACAAACCTGCCAGAAGAGGGAAACAGCACTAACTTAGTTGGCAATCAAAACACTTCTGATTGCATTGATCCGTTGCTTGCAGATGAAACTAATTGTGCCGGACAAGTTGCTCATTATGGTTCATGCAAAATTTATGTTCCCGATTATAAGATAAAAAGCATCACCTACAATAGAACCACTGAAGAGGTGGAAGTTGAGATAGATGGCAGGTTATATCACAACAGCAATGTAGCTAATCAGGCAGTCTCAGATAATCTGACAAGCTGGGATGCTTATATGACGGCAGATGATACCGGAGCAGCAGCAGCTAGATCAGACGAGAATGCGGTTATTGAATATTTAATGTATATCACTAATGGCGATCAATGCACCATTAGGATCGGGGATCAATCCGGGGATGCAAATGTGACATCACATTGGTATGCGACTCAGTATAATGGTGCCTGTTTCCCAAGGTTTCATTTTGTTAAGCAGATGCCTTATGTCTATGAGGACAGCAATAATTTTATTAACGAACATGATACAAGGCTAACAGTTGATAATATGCTCTGGGCTGGGTTTATGCTTAGGGCTATGTGCGAAGGATACCTTGATCATGAGAGTGATTCTAATACTGAAAATGTTTTAGATCCTTTCTGCCTGAAATATCATTGTGGTGATTCCCGGATGTTTGATTACCGCTATGCAACGCTGATGACCCAGGCAATGGATAACAGGTGGTTTTCTATGCACCCGGAAGTTGCTGAAGGCGACAATTGGGAGGGCTATGGACCATTCCCTCAAATGAAAGCCTATGCTCTTCATTTTAATCAAATAAGCAAAGCAATCAATTTGCTAACCAGGGCCAGGATTGAATTGCCTACTTATGGGGTAAGATGGAGAAGAAAAACCTATCAAGCATTTGTTCCGCTAGGAGGAACATGCGATTATAAATTAAACATAAGCATACCTGATCAAGTAGGGTGGGATTTGACTAATACTGGAAGTTGGCAATATGATGTCCCATCAGGCACGTGTAATAATTCAGTAATTTTACAAGCCACAAAAAGCGCATTGCTTGATTATGTCGGCGGAGTTTGCGGCATTAAGCTTTTGAGAATTGACACTGAATTTGAAGTGGCTTTTGGTGATACAGGCGTTGAATCAATGGCTTATTATGCTTTGCCAGAAAGGCTCAGGGATATGATAGTGCATAGCGCAGGAAACTTTGGGCATCTAGCAAACGAAAATAGAATATTTGGCGTCACTAATGCGACTTTGTTTACAGGACCAGGAAGTCCTAACGCATGCAATTACATGATAGACGGCAATGTTTATGAATTCCCACAAAGTGAAACTATCACTGATGAATGCAAAACTGTTTTAAGTGGAATTTTAGAAGCGGAAAAACCTAATCAAAGCGATTACATAAATACCGGATCATCGTGCAATCTAGGCAGCGACATGGAAAGAAACTATGCTTTCAGCGCAACTAGATCATTTCTCAATATCCCTCTGTCATGAGCTTAGTGGCCCCTACAGGATTAAGCCTTAGTCAATCTGGGGCTACCGTTACGGCAACCTGGAATGCTGTTGCCGGGGCTACATATTATCTGATCCAAAGGCATGAGCAAAACGCAACCTATAATGATCGCATAACGGTGGGAACATCTACAACAACTTCGTTTACTGATCCGGCAGTGCCGATTGTGGTTGAGACAGGAAGTGGATTTGCCCAAGCAGTCTGGACGTATTATGTTTACAGTGCAGATGAAACTGGGGTTTATGGTGGGACCGGGCAACCTATTACAATGAATCAGACGACAACGACTGTCGTCCAGGGGTTTGACGTAAGCAAGCCTGTCCTATCAGATGGAACATATTATGATTATGATTCTATCACTCACACTCTAATATCTTCAGAGCCTGATCAAAACGATCGGGATGCTGTTTTAATCGCATACCTTAAAACCATTGGAGCGTAGAACTAAAAAGCTAATCTTCACCCCTAAAGAAAGCATCATGCGCCCAGGGGTTAAGCAAAAGATCAGTGCCATTGATCTGCTAAAAAATTTTGCCAGGGATAGCAAAGACATTATCTCAGACAAGGCAAGGTTAGTGGATGGTGAAACAAAAAGGCAAAGATTAGAAATCTGCCAAGGATGCTCATATATAAAGGGAGAAGGAAAACAGATGAGATGCCTGCATCCTGCCTGCGGATGCTTTATGTGGATTAAGGCCGGGTTCAGAAAGGCTAAATGTCCGGTTGGCAAGTGGGAATCAGAGTAATACCTTTTTGCCAATTATGTCATGCTTACTTAAGGCGCTAACAATCCTTTTTGCATTGGCCTCCCAGGTAAGATGCTTTGTCGTTTGATAGGCTCTTTCAGCTATCTTAAGGCATGCTTTTTTATTCTTAGCAGCCCACCTCATTGCCTCAATAGCATCTTCGGATTTAGGCATAGCCCAGTGACCTAGACCGACATAAATATCCTGAGCTGGTTCAATAGTGTAGCCAATTGGAATATGGTTTTG
>Ga0136656_1000846_pt1 | contig 10867 bp, 11 predicted proteins | sample CPBDNA_9_FD_94862 | JGI IMG/M metagenome (GOLD analysis project Ga0136656, IMG submission 94862) | Freshwater to marine salinity gradient microbial communities from Chesapeake Bay, USA - CPBay_Sum_15_0.8_DNA (version 2) | ecosystem: Environmental > Aquatic > Marine > Coastal | place: USA...
AAATACAGATGAAGAATTCACACATGTTCACAGACAAAGTAACGATAAAACAGCAGGTTTTCTTTTTTCCTTTGCTGATCATTTTTTTTACCACCCTCGCACCCTCCTGCAGTTCCCCCGGATCAAAAACCCAACCCATACCGGAGGCTATGCTGACTGGTGATCCGCTGATAGATGAACTTTCTTCCCGAATTTTGGAAGAATCCGACAATGCGGCCTTATATTTCAAACGTGCCGAGGCACTTTACCAGCGTGAAGCAATGGATGAGGCCATCGCGGATATGGAAAAAGCCCTTTCTTTAGACAGCACAAACATTGACTACCTGCATTTTCTTGCAGACATCTACCTCGATTATTTCCGTTCAAGAAAAGCGTTGGAAACCCTCTACAAGGCAGTCAAGCTTAATCCAAAGCGAATTCCCACACTCCTTAAACTCTCCGAGTTTCAAATGATTGTTGAGCAATATGATCAGGGTCTCGCCACAACTGAACGAATCCACCAGATTGACCCCTTCAATGCCGAAGCCTGGTTTATGCAGGGGCTCATTCAGGAGAACAGGGGGGATACTGCCTCAGCCCTTGATGCATATCTGAAAGCCGGGGAGAGCGACCCAATGCTCATTGATGCCTGGATTCATCTGGGAAGGCTGCTTGATGAAGTAAGAGATCCGAGGGCTGGATTGTATTTTGACAATGCATTGAGAGTTGACTCTCTCAACGCTGAAGCACTTCTTGGACGTGGCAATGCCTATTTTACACAAGGTATGCTTGAGGAAGCAATTGCGACCTTCGAGAAAATTAAACGGATTGATCCACAGTTTCCAAAAGCTTATTTTAATTCGGGTCTTGTCTATATGGAGCTTCAAGACTGGGACGAGGCCTATGATCAGTTTGATGTCTGCGTCAGGGTAAATCCTCTATATCGGCTCGGGTATTTCTATAGGGGGCGTGCCTCAGAGCAAAGGGGGGACCTCAAAACAGCAAAAATCGACTATCAGAATGCGCTGAAAATGGGGGGTTCTTTTCCCGCAGCTGAAGAGGCTCTTGCGAATGTCGAAATCATGATTAAGCGGGCGCAATAATTTTGCAGAATGCCTCCCATGCCCTCACTGCCATTTCATTCGTAATCTGCTCTACTGAATAGCTCCCGCCTGCCGGATCTTCCACAGCATCCAGGTGACTTTCGAGACGAAGGATGTGTTGAATGTTTCTCGACAGCCTTGCCATTGAGGCAGACCCCCCCTCACTATCAGAACCGATAATGTCTGCAGGTGGCAGAAAAAGCAAATCACACCCACCCAATACAGCTGCTGAAGCCTGGGCCGTTAGTTTGATTATGTTGCTCTGCGGGTCTTCGGTGAAAGTGTGCATATCGGCGTGAACCTCTATCGGCGGAATATGGACTGGCTCAGGTAGGCCCCAAGCCACAAGCATATTTGCCCACAATATGCGAAGGGCACGCAATTTGGCAACCTCCAAAAAGAAAAGATTACTTACTGATACACAAAACCTGAGCTGCCTGTTCAAATCTTCTGGAGACAATGTGACTTTCTCAAGAAATTGATGCCCCAGATGGAGTAACCGGGTAAGTTGGTAAATGATGCTTTCTCCCGGATATTCCCCTGACAGATAGGTCCTGCCATCAAGCGTCAACCATCCGGCTTGCGGCCGTGCTGCTGTCCAGCGTTCTAGTTGTTCTGGTGACGGTTTATCCTGAAATGCACCACCGTGTACATTGATGGCGGGTTTTTCGGCAAATAATTGATCGACCTCCTTCGAATGGCCTTCGAGGATGACAGGGGGTAAAGCCGCTAAATCTCCATCATAAGCGCGGAGGGCGGAAATGCCAGTCCTGAGCACCTGCACTCCTCCGAGAATCGCCTGATTTATTCTTTCAGTTGCTCCATTAACATCAGACGAATCAGTGATGTGCTCTCCAATCAACCATCCATTTATTGCCTTAGTGCCGGCCCGTAGGGTTCCGGAAATATCTTCACGAACTGCGAATGGGGGAATGTCCCAACCCTTACCAACTGACCACCACACAGAATCTGGGGATTTCCCTTTCAACTCTTTTTCAATAAGGGCATTCCATTCTCCCCGGCTCAACCTTGGAAACGGATACTGCGCATCACCCTTCATTGTTCAGTAAATTGAGAAGGTATTCTCCATACCCGCTTTTCAAATACCTGTGTCCCAACTGTTCAAGTCTTTCATCATCAATGAAGCCCATTTCCCAAGCCACTTCTTCAATACAACCGATTTTGAGTCCCTGTCTGTCTTCAATCACTTGAATGAATTGCCCGGCCTGCATCAGTGAGCGGTGGGTTCCGGTATCCAACCAAGCCACACCACGGCCAAGTACACCAACCTGAAGGCGCCCCTGTTGGAGATAGTGCAGGTTTACATCCGTTATCTCATACTCACCCCGGGGACTGGGTTTTAGGTTTTCAGCTATATCAACAACCTGATTATCATAGAAGTACAACCCAGGCACAGCATAATTTGACTTTGGCTGAGTCGGTTTTTCCTCAATGGATATTGCCTTGAGCTGTTCGTCAAATTCTACAACGCCGTAGCGCTCAGGGTCAGCCACCTGATATGCAAACACCACTCCACCATCAGGATTGACACTTTGTCTGAGCAACTGTTCGAGGCCCTGCCCGTAAAAAATATTATCACCAAGAATCAGAGCCACCGAATCATTCCCTACGAATGATTTCCCCAGCACAAAGGCCTGAGCAAGGCCATTTGGATCATGCTGGGCGATATATGAGAAAGAGCACCCGAGGATACTGCCATCACCGAGCAGCTTTTGGTAGTTTGGCAAATCCTGAGGGGTAGATATTATGAGTATTTCCCTCAGCCCTGCGCTCATAAGGGTTGAGAGGGGATAGTAAATCATTGGTTTGTCATAGACTGGCATCAGCTGTTTGCTGACGGCGAGCGTAAGCGGGTACAGTCTTGTGCCAAGCCCTCCGGCAAGAATAATTCCTTTCATGGATCAGTTATTATTTGATGGGTTCGTTTTCATGAAACACCCGTCGTATCCGCAAAATCAGTTCATTCGGATTGAACGGTTTTGCGACAAAATCGGTGACGCCCAGACTGAATGCTTCAAGAATTCGGTCATCCTTTTCAAGGTCTGCGAGCATAATCAGAGGGGTTTCAAAGCCGAGATCGTGTCTCATAAACCTCAACAAGTCAACAGCACTGACGGGATGGGCATCCAAATCAGCAATTAGGAGGTCCGGCATCTTTTCCTCCATCATATCCCGGGCTATCCGCCCATCTTTGGCCATTCTGGTGAGATAGCCATTTTTTTTCAGCCGAAATTCAAGTGCTGAAAGCAAGACCTCTCCAGCCTCACAAATGAGAATACTTTTTTGTTTCATTTCATGCATAGGCTCAATATACATGTTCTGCCTGAATTTCGCGAAGGGCGAACTCGTGGATTGGTGATGTCTCAGCAGTTCTAATCTGGATTATTATCACAACATACTGTCTGTAGCGGGCATGAACGCAAAGTGCCCACCTTTTTCGTCTACAAGAAAGATACAAAAGAAGCGTTCGGGATTTTTAAAGACAGACTGAAACTGTTCCACTTTGTCTGGTGCAATGACGCCCTTAGCCGTGAGTTCTTCAAGGGTGGATGCATGGACCCCCCATATGGTTTTCCCCTCTTTGTATTCAACCAATGGTATGCCGATTTGCACATCGTGAAGTTGATGAGCGATGAAAACAGGATAGGATGAAATATCCTGACGGATGATGGTTTCTGATGCCTGGGCCATTAATCTCCTGTATGGCCGAAGGCCTTCCTTGAGCCGCTCGAAGATTTTATCTTCTGCCATAAATTTGATTTTCAATCGTTTGAATGAGAATTTCCCTCAGCCGGGATATTACCCCGACGGATGAGCAAGGCGACTGTCTCGATATGATGGGTATGAGGGAACATATCCACAGGCTGTACCTTTTCGACTCTGTATTGTTCGGATAGCATCGAGAGATCTCTGGCTTGTGTAGCTGGGTTGCAACTGACGTAGACTATCTTTGGTGCATTGAGCTCCGCCAGGAGCTGAATCACATCAGGGTGCATACCGGCTCTTGGGGGGTCTGTGACAATCAGATCAGGAGCGCCGTGACGGTGAGCAAAATCAGCGCTCAGAATATCCCTGACATCTCCGGCATAAAAGACCGCATTATTAATCTGATTGATTTGTGCATTGACCCGTGCATCGTCGATTGCACGTTCGATCTCCTCGATTCCAACCACTTGCCTACAGCTGTTTGCCAGAAAAAGGGCAATGCTGCCAAGGCCGGTATATAAGTCATAGACATTCTCATTGCCAGTCAGTTCTGCGAATTCGGCAATTCGTCCATACAGTCTTTCTGCCTGTCTTGTATTTGTTTGGAAGAATGACTTTGGTCCTATTCGAAACCTTACTGATCCAAGCTGTTCCTCAACCCATTCGCTCCCATGTACATGATCCATAGGTAGGTCACCGAGAAAATCATTGACCTTTGTGTTGACACATGAATAAATCGAGGTCAGATTTGGAAACTCATGCATCACTTCCTCGAAAAAACTCTGCATGGCCGGCTCATCGTGACTGCTAAAAGCCATAATCATCATGCTCTGGCCGAGGGTGGTAATGCGAAGCACCACATTCCTGAGAAAACCCTTGTGGGTCCGGGCATCGTAGAAAGACAGGCCCTGGTCTTTTCCAATTTTTCTCAGGGTATTTCTCAAATTATTTGAAGGCTCGGGTTGGAGGAAACACTCTGATATATTGATTATCTTGTCAAAAGCGCCGGCCCGATGAAATCCAAGCACATCCTCCCGGTTACTCACTCCGGTATTCAGTTGTTCGGGCGTCAGCCATTTTTTATTTGAGAAAGAGAACTCCAGCTTGTTGCGATAATATCGAGTTTCTTCAGCACCGAGTATCGGCAAAAACTCACCAACCTCTACTTTACCGATGCGGTGCAGAGCATCTCTGACGGTTCTTTCTTTTTGCCGAATTTGTTCTTTATATTGGATATGTTGGTACTTGCAACCACCACAATACTGAAAATGGGTGCAAAAGGGGGTGTCTCGATGTGGCGAGAACGTGTGAATATGCTGGGGAATACCCTCATAAAAACCCGATTTTTTCTTTTTTACCAATACATCGACCACATCACCTGGAGCAACTTCAGGGACAAAGACCACCCGTCCGTCGGGAGCGGTCCCAACACCCCTGCCTTTATCTGCGAGTCCATCAATTCGGACTTGTGGAAGGATGATCGTTTTTTTCATTCTTGCCATAGTGGTAAAGATAGACAATTGGAGTATGCTGTGATAAGCAGTAAAAATCTCGCCAAGGTCATTATTTTTACGGAAGCCTGCGGGCTTTCATTCCTTTGAGCAGACTCAAACTTATTTATGTTTCCCGACCTCTCGTACATATTCCATTATTTTTTTGGAACCCCTCCTGATAATGCGCTTGCGATTGTCAAGACATTTGGGTTGTTTCTCGCTATTGCCATCCTGAGTGCCGCGTGGCTGCTGGAAAAAGAGCTGAGACGCAAGGAAAGGGAGGGGTTACTCAAGCCTGTCAAGGAAAAAATAACTGTCGGAGAGGGGCCACAAACTGGTGAAATTCTCACCAATGCGCTGGTTGGGTTTTTGGTTGGGTTCAAGCTGGTTTTTATAATGGGTGCATTTGATATATTCAGAATGGACCCGGCAGGCATCCTTTTTTCTGGTCAAGGGTCCCTTCCCGGCGGTTTCATCGGAGCAATACTCGCTGGCGGTTACCGGTACTGGTACAAGTCACGCCATAAACTCCCAAAACCCGAGATTCGCACTGTGGAGGTTTATCCACACCAGCGGATAGGAGACATTACGATTTTGTCAGCAGTTTCGGGTGTGATTGGTGCGAAGTTATTTGATGCACTTGAACATATGGATCAGTTGTTAAGCGATCCTATTGGCACCTTATTTTCCGGGGGTGGTCTTGCCATTTACGGAGGGCTGATTGTGGCCTTTATCGTGATGTACATCTACTTCAAGAAAAAGGGCATTCAACCAATTCATGTAATGGATGCTGTGGCTCCGGCATTGATTATTGCCTACGGAATTGGTCGTATCGGTTGTCAACTATCTGGTGACGGTGACTGGGGGATTGTCAATGCGGCTGCGATTCCTTCCTGGTGGTTTTTCCCGGACTGGCTGTGGGCTTTTGACTATCCGCACAACGTGCTCAATGAGGGTGTCAGAATTGAAGGCTGTGAATGGGCCTACTGCTCAAGGCTTGCTGAGCCTGTGTACCCAACCCCTGTCTATGAGACCCTGCTGGCCTTTGTGATCGGAGGGATTCTCTGGATATTGCGAAAGCGGATGCAGATTGCGGGCATGCTTTTTTTCACCTATTTGGTTTTTAATGGTGCAGAACGTTTTTTGATAGAAAAAATCAGGGTCAATATCCGATACGATTGGGGGGCACTCCAGCCAACCCAAGCGGAAATCATATCCACAACTCTGGTCATTATTGGGATATCTGGATTGATAATACTGTGGCGGCGTCACCGGAATAATTGACCGGCGTACATTCATGAACTCCTCACAGCATGAAAAAAACTCGATGGTTATTTAGCACCATGCTGGGCATATTCTTGACGATGAGTCTCCTGGCGTCCACCTCTCAGGTTGATCAGGAAATGTCACCCCCTTGTTCTGATGTTGAAATTTACAGAAAGTACAACCGGTATTCAGCAGACAGCCTCATTCTGTCGATTACGAGGTTCATGAAAACATCAGATTCTGAGCTCCCTTGTCTGATCAAGTTATACCGCCAAAAATTTGTGGGGCCTGGTCAGGAACTGACCTCACAATATTATTTCAATGCGCTGGCCAACTATCATTATCGGAAGAATAATGCAGATTCGGTAAGAACCTATGTGCAGTTGGCGCTAGCGTGTGACAGCATACTTGGAGATGAACGCCTGAAAGCCATCGATATGGGCATTCTCGCGAATCTCGCCTTTCGAGAAGGCCGCCTGGATGATGCCATACGGATGTATCAAGAACAGCTCAGGACACTTGATCCTGAAATTAGCCCGACAAATGTAAGCTCAGTGTACAATAATCTCGGGGTGAGTTACCTGAAAAAGGGTTACTTGGAAACAGCAATGTCTTGTTTTGAAGAAGCGCTGATGGTAAATGATCTCCGAAGAAATGACTATGCTGATGAGTCACGTCTGAATCTTAAGGCAAACATTGGGATCATCCATCGCCGACAGACCCGTTTCACTGAGTCGTTGGTGCTCTTCAAAGAAGTATTCCGTGATGCATTACGCGACGGGTACACCTATCCTCAGCATTTGTCATTGGCAAATATCGGCCATAGCTACCTTGAGATGGGGAGACTTGACAGTGCCAGATTTTGGCTGCAAAGAGCTTTTGATTTTGCGCTGAGTAATGGATTTGACAGAGAAGCAATCCTATTGAATCTCGCCAATACCGAGCGTCAGCTTGGAGACTGGCAAGCTTTTCAATGGTGCCTGAATCAACTCGATACATTCTATCAAGAAGAGAATCTTAAATGGCTCCCCGAAAATTATCTCCTGGCGGCCTACGCTGCTGAAGAACGGGGAGCTATGGCGGAATATGCTGCATTTCTCGAAAAAGGGCTGGAACTTGCAAAAACCGGAACATTGGATAAAACCCAAATACATTTCGAGGAGCTTCTGGCGGCGCACAATCTCACAAATAACCGGCCCCGGGGAATCAAGTTGCTTCAATCTGCCCTCAGTCATAAAGACAGCCTTTATCAGATGAATAACCAAACTGCCCTGGCAGATATGATAGCCAAATATCAGGTTGACCGCATTCAGCAAGAACTCGAAGGGGCTAAAAAAGAGGCAGAAATTCAGAAATTGAGAATGAAGTGCACCGACGTAAGATTCTCGATAAAGATCTTGAGTTGACCTTAATTATGAATACGGTTGAAGAGCTTGTGGACAAATATGCGCCAAATGCCCGCCTGTTGAAACGAAAAATCCACATGTCCTTTAGCAAAACGAAAGGACGCAGCCAGTTTCGTCAGGATTTCGACATGCTTTTCCCGCATTTCACACCCAGCCTCCTTTCAGTATGTTTTGACCTGACGACGCGCCAATTGGAATATTCGATGCTGATCTCCCTTGGCCTGTCATGCAAGGAAATCGCCGAAATTCTCTTCGTGACGACAAAATCAGTGGAAAAAATGAGATCTCGACTGACTGTCATGCTTCCATTCAAGGACCATTTGTCGCTTTCCATTTGGCTAAGGAATCTCCTGATCAACCCGAATGCCAAACTTGAATGATACCAGTGAGAACATTCGAATGTGTTACTTGCTTTGGTCTATCTTTGTAAGATGCCAGTTTGGATTATTTTCACATTAGGATTTACAGCCCAGCTTCTTTTTTTCAGCCGGACGCTTATCCAGTGGATATTCTCTGAACGCGAAGGCAGAGTGGTTTCTCCGACCCTGTACTGGCAGTTTAGCCTGTATGCATCAATTCTCATGTTGTTTTACGGAATTTTCAGGCAGGATCTTGCAATCTGCATCGGACAAATGTTGGTGTACACAATTTACATCAGGAATCTTCAACTCAAGGGTGCTTGGGGGCAAATGTCGTTTGCAATCCGTCTGTTTATTATTATTCTTCCATTTGTCGTTTTAGGTTGGTTGACACAGTATTCAGGCGATTTGTTCGCGGGTCTCATGAACAACAATGATATTCCAACAATCTGGGTGTGGTGGGGCACAGCAGCACAACTGTTTTTTACGTTCCGTTTTGTCTATCAATGGATGGTTTCGGAGCGGCAAAAATCCTCGGAGCTTCCTCTGGGCTTTTGGCTCATCAGTGTGACTGGGTCAGTCATGATTCTTGTCTATGCGATGTTTCGCCTAGATCCGGTCCTCCTTGCATCACATAGCGTTGGTGTGCTTCTTTATGCGCGTAACATATACATTCACCGCATTTCCGCAATTCGCAAGTCATCCGCCCGCCCCATTATCAAAAATTGACAGCTCGAGAGCTATTGGCTGAATACCCTAGTAAGGGATTTACATTCACGGACTGTCATTGTTCCATAATGTATGGTGAGTGAGGTACGGTGATTTTTCGATGGCATCGGAGAATTCAGAACATGTAAACTGGTCATCATTCCCTGTCATAATTGACACAGGATAATAAGGTGGGAATCTGCTCAAACCCCTTTCTAAGGCTGCTATTGTTGTGCTTTTAGCATCAATCCCTTTGCTGAAAGACCAGCCGATGAGTATTCTGGTAAAGTAATCTATAATGAGGGTCAGATTTTCCTGTCCTTTTGCAGTTGGTACTGATGCAATGTCTGATATCCATACTTGCTTAAAATGGCCAGAATTGTCATTTTTTGTTTCATACACCTCAAGCGGATCAGCCGCAGCACGTGCATTGTACTTTTCTACATCAATTTTATTAACAAATATCCTCGCATAGGGTCTGTAAAACAAGACCGTCGCCCTGGTTGCTTTATACTTATACGGAAATTCCTTGTGCGTTCCTGGCTCATTATGATATACCTGTCTCACCAAGTTTGGCTTGTCATGATTCTGGATGATATCGTTTTTGTGCATTGCTTCTAACCAGTTGTAATAGTCAGTAAGTGTAAGCCCCAATATTGTACAGTATTCATGGATGGTTGACTGATGTGCAAAGGCGGTAAGAAATTCCAGTTTTTTTTTCATTGTGGGTTCAGAATAATCAAGAGCATAGCCAATTATCTCAGCCTTTTCCTGAGCCACCTTCAATTGCTTGTTATAATAAGCTTGTAAATTGTCAATATCACTTTGGGTGATGGGTCGGTGAAAACGAATTTCACCATCCGGACCTATCGAAAAGTCCTTGAGCCATTGCTCGAGAAGCCCGAGGGGGATTTTCATTTCAGCTGCGATACTGGCTTTGTCTTTTCTACCCTCAGCTTGTTGAATGGCCCGGATCTTGAAGTCCAGGTCATACGTTGTTTCATTCGTTTTCATGCGCATTTAGGTTGATATAAATAAACACCCCGAACCCTTTGTCAAGCGCTTCTCCATCGAAGCGTCAGGAATGCCTAATATCAACAACCACATGCAAGAAAATGAAGTATCTAACGTTTTTTTCAGGCGACACCTCCCAGACAATAAACCATAACTCTCTGTTCATCAATAATTAGGGAAATTTCTCCCTCAGTTCAATTTCAGTCCTTCAACCCGTCAATATCCATTTTTGGGGGTCGGTTTGACCAAAAGAGAGCCAGAATGAGCCCAGAGATCAAGTGCCAAACTCCCCAGCATGCAGCAATCAGGGCCATTCCTCCAGCGCCTCCGAAAAAGTTAAAAATCAGAACAAGCCCGAGCCCTGAGTTTTGCAAGCCAGTTTCGAGGGCAATCGCACGTGCATTGTATTCTCCGAGATTTGACACTCTGGCAAGGCCATACCCGGCACTCAGTGCTATCAGATTATGCACAATAACAAGAGAAAAAACCTCCTTCCCATAAGTTTTGAACAAATGCCAGTTATTCACCAATGCGATTATGATGAACAGTGAAAAAATCAGCAGAGAAAAAACCCGGACAGGCTTTCTGATCATTGCTGTAAATGAAGGGAATGATGCTGCTGTCGCCATACCTAGGAAGAGAGGCAGTAAAATAATCACCGCGATGACTCCCAGCATATGGCCTGGTGATAGTGAAAACCCTTCGGCCATGCCTGTCAACCCTGGTACGAGAGATGACCAGAAGCCAAAATTCAGAGGCGTCAATAACACTGCCGAGGCAGTTGCGATTGTGGTTAGGGTGATAGAAAGAGC
>Ga0136656_1000848_pt1 | contig 10860 bp, 22 predicted proteins | sample CPBDNA_9_FD_94862 | JGI IMG/M metagenome (GOLD analysis project Ga0136656, IMG submission 94862) | Freshwater to marine salinity gradient microbial communities from Chesapeake Bay, USA - CPBay_Sum_15_0.8_DNA (version 2) | ecosystem: Environmental > Aquatic > Marine > Coastal | place: USA...
GTATCTCAGCCAATGTGACAACCGTTGCTGGCATATCAGCTAACGTCACCACTGTGGCTGGAGTCTCAGCTAACGTCACCACTGTGGCTGGAATCTCTAGCAATGTGACTACAGTAGCTGGCATCAATGCCGATGTGACGACCGTGGCGGGCATTGCAGCAGACATTCAAACATTAGCTGACATTGAGGATGGCACAGTCTTTACAGATGCTATCTCAGATTTAGCTTTGATCGCATCAGACATCACTGCTGTGGCAGCCGATGCAACAGACATTGGTATCGTAGCAAGTAACATTGCCGATGTAAACACAGTGGCAGACAATGATACAAATATTACTGCGGTGGCGGGTAGTCTTGTAGACATTGGCATTAATGCTACAAATATTGCTAACATTAATTTAGTCGCATCTAATATTAATGCTGGTATAATTGACGCAATTCTTGATTATGGTTCAGTTATCGATGCCGTATCAAGTTCTACAGATTACGGAAGCGTATAATTATGAATAACTTTTTAACAATACTGGATTATATTCTGGAGGATTTTAAATAATGGCTACACAAGTACAATTTAGACGTGGTACTACAGCACAAAATAGTACATTTACTGGAGCTGTAGGTGAGATAACAGTTGATACCGATAAGGATACGTTGCTGCTCCATGATGGTGGCACTGCGGGTGGATTCGAGATCGTCAATGTTAGCACAGCACAAACACTGAGCAACAAAACATTTTCTGATGACATTGCAGTCAACGGACTTACTGTAGGTTTAGGTGCTAATGCCGTATCTACTAACACAGCGTTAGGTATTGATGCTTTAGATAGCGGTAGCTTGAGTGGTACATTAAACACAGCAGTTGGTCGTGAAGCATTAAAAGTTAATACTACTGGAGCTAATAATACAGCATTAGGAGCGTATGCTTTAGTTTCAAATACAAGTGGAGGTGCTAATACTGGTCTTGGTCGCTGGGCATTATATACAAATACAACAGGTAGTGCTAACACGGCTTTAGGATTTAAACCTTTAGCTTTAAATACAACTGGTTCATTTAATACTGCCGTAGGTTCTGATACACTTGGTAACAACACCACTGCATCTAATCATACAGCTATTGGCTATCAGGCATTATATAGTAATGTTACAGGAGGTAGTTTAACAGCTGTTGGCTACCAAGCTGGGTATAGCACTACAGGAAGCGATAGTGCTTTCTTTGGTTTTAGAGCTGGCTTTAGTAACACATCAGGTGGTAAAAATACAGCATTAGGTCACTCTGCCCTCTACTCTAACACCACTGCATCTAACAACGTAGCTGTTGGTTATCAGTCTTTATATACAAATATAGGGTCTCTAAATATAGCAGTTGGATATCAGGCTGGTTATAGTAATACTACTGGGGGACAAAATACAGCTCTTGGTGAAAGTGCTTTATATGCAAATACTACAGGACAGTTAAACACAGCAGTAGGTAATAGAGCAATATATACAAACATAAATGGAATTCATAATACAGCCGTTGGTGCAAGCGCATTAAGATTAAATGATAGTGGAAACTATAACACAGCATTAGGTTTTAATGCCCTCTACTCTAACACCACTGCAAATTACAACACAGCTGTTGGTTATCAAGCTGGGTATAGTAATCTCATTGGTACATCAATTGTTGCATTAGGTGCTTTTGCTTTAAATGCAAATACTGGAAATAGTAACACCGCAGTAGGTTATCAATCAATGTTTGACAATACTACAGGAGTGAGAAACACTGCCGTAGGTCTTTTATCACTTGCAGATAACACCAGTGCAAATGATAATTCTGCATTTGGCTATGAAGCATTAAGATTAAATACTACAGGTACAGCAAATACTTCTCTTGGTTACCAAGCACTTCGTGTTAACACCACTTCATCTGCCAACACAGCTGTAGGTTATCAAGCTTTATATAACAGTACGACAGGTGGTGGTAATGTGGCTGTAGGTCATTCTGCATTATTATCAAATACTACAGGTTTAAATAACCTAGCTATCGGACTTTCTGCTATGTCTGCTGGTTCTGGAGTTTCTTCTTATAATACTGCTATCGGTAGACTCGCATTAAATAGTCTTACAACAGCTGGTAATACATTTAATACTGCTGTAGGTAATACAGCAATGTATTTAACTACATCAGGTAGTCAAAATTCAGCTTTAGGAGAAGCAACTTTATTCAATAATACAACTGGTTCTTACAACACAGCTTTAGGAAGTGGTGCTTTACAATTCAGCACCACTGCATCTCAAAACACTGCTGTTGGTTATCAGTCTTTATATAGCAACAACGGAGATTACAACACAGCACTTGGTTATCAATCGTTGTATACAAATAGCACTGGCTCTAATAACACAGCCGTTGGTAGAAACGCTGGACTATTTAATACAGCGGGAGATAATCTTACAGCAGTTGGGCATAATGCTGCTCGTAATAATACTACTGCATCTAATAATACTGCTGTGGGTTATCAGGCGTTGTATACAAATACAACAGGCACTCCAAACACTGCTATCGGTGTAAACGCATTAAGACTAAATGTTTCTGGTACACATAACACTGCTGTAGGTTCTTATGCTTTAGAAGTAAACACAGCAAGTAGTAATACAGCAGTTGGGCATGGTGTTTTAGATAGCAATACTACTGGAGCTTTAAATACAGCAATTGGTAGAGATAGTTTAACAGCTAATACTACAGGTGCTGGTTGTGTTGCAGTTGGTTATCAAGCATTGCCTAATGTAACAACAGGTTCTCAAAATCATGCTATTGGTCAAGGTGCTGGAACAACTTTAACAACAGGAGCATTTAATACTTATATAGGTCATGGTGCTGCTGCATCTGGGGCTACTGTTACTGGGGAAATGTATATTTCAGCTGCTAATGGTGGCACAGGTAAGGGCAGTTCTACAGGGTTTATTAATCCAAATGGTGGAGGTGTTTATCAAGGTAACAACTCATCATCATGGTCAACAACATCTGACAGAAGGCTCAAGAAAAACATTGTTGACAACACCACAGGTCTTGATGCAATTAAACAAGTACAAGTAAGAAACTTTGAATATAGAACTAAAGATGAAGTTACAGAGTTACCTAAAGAAAGTGTAATTGATAAACAAGGCACTCAACTTGGCGTTATTGCTCAAGAACTGCAAGAAGTTTTACCTGATATGGTAAAAGAAGAAACTACAGGAGTTTTATCTGTAGACCCTGACAACATGACATGGTATCTTGTCAATGCTGTCAAAGAACTGTCTGCAAAAGTAGACGCTTTACAAACTGAAATCAATGTCTTAAAAGGAGAATAAATATGACAGACGATGTAGTATTAGATATACCAAGTACAGAAGAAAAGGCACAGCACTATAAAGCAATGGGTGACTCTGTGACTTTAATTCATGATGTGATTGCGGGTAACGCAATGGCAGATGAGACTGATGAAGAAAAGAAAGACTGCGTTACTCGTAACGTAGAACATCTTAAAATCATGGTCGCAAAAGAATGGTGGGGCGATGAAGATATGCAACCATCAAACGAAGCAATCGCTGCTGGAGAAACATACACAGCATAACTTTAACTTAACATAAGGAAACTATAATGGCAAAGACTAAAAAAGAAACCATTAACAAACAAACAGTAACAATCGATGATAAAGAATACAACGTAGATGATCTCGAACAAGATCAGATTGCATTCCTAAATCACATTACAGACTTAGATCGTAAGATGGCTCAGATGAGATTCAACTTAGATCAGTTACAAGCGGGCAGAGATACATTTGCAAGATTGTTAAATGAATCTTTGAATAAAGAAGAAGAGGTTAATTAGGTAGAAACAGTATGAATCCCCATGAAGAATTAGTAGCTCACGAAAAACTTTGTGCAGAAAGATATGACACAATACATCATAGATTAGATCGCATTGAAGCAATGCTTAACAAATTAATCTGGGGAATCATGGCTGGCTTCGGGGCCATCGTAGTCGCTGTCGTCATGAGTGCATTACACTAATTCCATGAGAGAAGAAGCAGTCATACTAGCATTTGCCTTAATGTTATTATTTACCTATTGTTATTTATTATTTTGATATGGAGACAGAGCATGGAAATATTAATCGCAGTAATCCTACTGACAATATTAGCACTAATGATAGCCTGGATAGCAACCGAGTATCAGATGATATGGAATTGGATCAAGACACAAATAAAAAACCTCGTCCAAAAATGTGTCGCATTGTTACAGACTGTTGTTAGCTGGTTGCTACGTCTATGATTAGCGCAATACTTCCTCTAATCTCTACCGTTATTGATCGAGTAATTCCTGATAAGAATGGTGCAGAGAAAGCTAAGCAAGAGATTGAAAAGACACTCATTGATAATGCTAACCAACTTAATCTCGCACAAGTTGAAGTCAATAAAGTAGAAGCAGAACATCGCTCAGTCTTTGTTGCTGGCTGGCGACCTATGATTGGTTGGAGTTGTGCCATTGGAATTTTTTGGCTATTTGTCGGACATCCACTTGTTGTCTATATAGATGGGCTAGACGGTGTAACAAGTCCTATCCCTACAATAAACCATGACATTTTATTAGAACTTACCTTTGCTATGTTAGGCATGGCTGGCCTACGCACATTTGAAAAACTGAAGGGCATTACTAAGTAGTGTACTTAACAGAACACTTTAGCAAAGAAGAACTGTGCCATAGCAACACTGCCATCCGATTGGGTTTGAAAAATGAACCTAACCAGGTGCAACTAACTAATCTTTATAAATTAGCTGAAGGATTAGAGCATGTCAGGTCTAAGCTGGGTGGACTACCTATCATTATATCTAGTGGGTTTAGGTCAATGGACGTTAATCGTGCTGTTGGTTCGAAAGACACGAGCTTTCACACTTTCGGTCTGGCAGCAGATTTTATCTGTCCTCGTTATGGCAGCATTCATGATGTGTTTCATGCTGTGGTATCCAGTTCGATAGAATATGACCAGTTAATCCTTGAACATGATGCTTGGTGCCATGTCGGATTTGCTAAAGGGACAGACAAACCTAGACGACAATCACTCATCATAGATAAGCACGGCGTACGCGCACACAGTTGACCAACAACAGATATAAGATATACTTATAAGGTATTAACTTTGTAGAGAATCTTATGACGAAATATAAATCTGTTTTAGTTATATCAGATCTCCACATTCCCTATCATCACAAAGACGCATTCAAATTTCTCAAGGCACTTAAAGATAAATATAAGCCTGACCTCATAGTTAACATTGGCGATGAGTTAGATCAGCATGCTATCAGTATGCATGATCATAACCCTGATCTGATGTCAGCCGGGGATGAATTAAAATCGTCTCGTGTATATGTAAAAGAGTTAGAAAAAATTTTTCCTAAGATGTCCATCGTACACTCCAATCACTCCTCCTTAGTTTATAGACGTGCGTTGAAGTATGGATTACCCAAGGAATATTTACGTTCTTACAATGAGTTTCTTGGTGTCGGCAAAGGTTGGCAATGGGTTGATGACCTACGCATTACCTTATCTGATAACTCAAGATGTTTCTTTACCCATGGTATGTCCGCCACGGTGTTACAAGTGGCAATGCAATACGGCATGAACACAGTTCAAGGCCATTACCATACCAAGTTCTCTATCGGGTACTATTCAAATCCAGACGCTTTAATCTGGGGCATGCAAGTTGGTTGTCTTATCGATCAGAAATCCATGGCATTTGATTATGCTAAAAACTTTAAGACAAGATTTATTGTTGGTTGTGGTATGATAATAGAAGGACAACCAAAGCTAATGCCGATGGTATTAAAGGACGGTGGAGATTGGATAGGAAAGATAGTTTAGAAGCAGAATTTATTACTGAGGCTGATGAGAATCAGGCAAAGTTACTTGATCAATTGGTTGGCAAAAAGATTTGGAACATTGAGTTTCTAGAATCCGACAGCCAATCAATGATCAAGATATTATTCTCGGATAAAGAAGATGATTTTCTTGTCATCCACTGCGAAGGCGCCGACTTATATTTAGTCGAACCTAAACCTAAAAATCTGCACTGATGCCCCTCGAATATGTATTGATAGTTATGATGGGGGGCAACCCATTATATGTGGGTACATTCTTAAATTGTGAAGTTGCAAATGCCTATGCTGATGAAAATTTATTAGATGATACTTACAGAATTTGCCTTCATGAAAATTATATTAACCTTCCTCCCGACCATAAACACAAATATATCTTTTATGACTATCATAAGACAGAATTACAGGTTGGAATAGAAAAACGACCTCATATAACGCTCTCTGTTGCACGATCTCAAGGTAGGTAAGGGGTAGGTATCAAAAAGTTTAAAGTCTTCACCACGAGGCTTAGACGTGCTAGAACGGGGGTTCTCCATAAATGGCTGTAAATTCTTCATTTGATAGAGGTTTTATCTCTTCAACTCGACAATCCGGGCGTAATTTTAGAAAAGTTTCTACCGATTCTAAAGTTGCAAAGGATCTTAGGCTATCACCGAAGCCATCGAATACTACATATTTGTGATCAGGGTCTATCATTAGTCTTAACTCATGTTTATCTTGATTCATTTTACACTTTCTATAGTTAAACTACAATCTTGACAAACTAACTGAAAGGGAATAATCATGTGGACAACTCCATCAGCTACTGAAATGCGTTTTGGTTTCGAAGTAACAATGTATGTAATGAACAAATAATAAAGGGCCTTTCGGCCCTCTATTGTTTTAAAAGAATCCAACCTTTTGAGAACGAGGTACTTTGAAATTATAAATATCTCGTATTGCATTGAAATAAATTTCTTTATCCCCTGTCTTGGGAATCATATGTGATTGACACTTTAATTTTTGTATCATTCTTTTATGATCATAATCAGCATGGTAAAACAACTCAATCATGCAGCTTAAAAAATTACTACTCTTATAGTTAGAATAATAATTACCAATCTCGTCTAGTCTTTTGGCATTCTCCAATGCACGCTCATAGTTTTTAATCTTAAAGTCACCAGATTTAAACATACGTCCATGCTCACCGGAGCGTTGTCGACTATCACTAAGTAACGAAATACAAACAGTATAGTTGAATCCAGTCTTCTGCATAAACTCTTTAAACTTTAAATATTCTGGATACCCAAGCTCACAAAACGATTGAAGCCTGTCATTGTTATTCCAGTTTGCTGTATTCTCATTAAGTCTACGCACCTCATCAAGATCTAAATTATTAATCTTCATAAAATACACTTCTTTTTTGAGAAATTTTGCAGCTTCAAATCGATGTTGGCCATCGATAATTTGCCTTTTCTTATTAACGATAATCGGAATAGGAATATATTTTTCCTTCATAGATTTCAATAGCCTTCTAAAATTAGCTTTGTTAATATTTCTATTACCGTTAATATAAGTAAACGCATTATAATCAGTAGTTACGTATACATCATTTGCTTTTTTCATAATCATTCCTTATAAAGTTAGTTAATTGTTCCTTGGTTTACGTAAACGTTCACCTTGTTTACGCATCTTACTTATTTGTTTGCGAAAATAATCTTTGTCTACGTGAATTAACTGTAGACATAACTCCAAGACTTCATTATCTTCAAACAAAAATTGTGCTGCTTCTTTGCGTACCTCTTTCTTTACTTTCTTACCTAAGTATTCATCCAATGCATTTTGCAATACACCTAAAATTAAACGTCCACGCCAATCATCAAGTGAATAACTGTGTTGATGGGTGACACGTTCACATTCAGGATCCGCTAAAAAATCTAAACTTTTAAATGTAGCCATTACAGTCCTTTCATTGCATCCATTAATGCATACTTGATTTTCACTTGCTTATCACCTGTCAGTTTTTGTACGACTGAAAGATTGGCTGTTGCAAATGCCTCCATCTTTTTTAACTTTTCTTTTGCATCGAGTTTCTCTTCATCTATTTCTTTAATTTGTTTAAGGATCTCAATGTATCGATTCATCAATGCATGTTCATCTACAAAAGTTAAAGCTTCTTTCCCTGGTAGATTCAGGGCATAGGCTTTTTTGCAGCCACCTCCCTTATTTGCTTTGCCATGCTAGATTTATCTTTGTCTTCCTCTTCATTAATACCAAGATCACCCGCATACAAACTAATACCAAGGCCTGTTGTAGTGCTTATGCATTTAGCTAAACATCTTTTATAGGCTGTATTAATTTGATGTGAATTAGGATTAGTAATGGCTTTATTACCTCCCGCAATGACAGGCATAATCTCAGATTGACTTGTGCCTAATGTATGCAATGTAACTTGCACCATCATCGTGCCATCAGGGTAAAACTTTTCTTTATCTAAATCATAAGTAAAGGTAGCATTTGGATCATGTGTTTTTAATAAATCCAATGCATTTGCCCATGAAATATAGTCAAGTTCTGCACCGAAGCTTGATTTTTTCTTTTCAACTAATCCTAATTTATGTACATCAATTGCTCTTAACTCTTTATAAGCCTCAGCAATCACCGAAGTTTTCGTTGTCATCACATTCTCCAAAATAAAGTTTAATAATTTCTTGTCTTTTTGTAGTGTCTTTAACGTTGCGATAAAGCACTTGCAAAAACGTATTTGTATCTTCTTGTTTCATACTGTGATCGTATTGATCACCCCCTAAGTTATTGATATCACTCATTAATATTCTCCCTATCTTTAATTTTAAGTTTTGATTGTCGAATGACATACCCATCTTTAGCCGGCAATGTCCTTGCGGGTTGCGGCTTAAATTGTCGAACAGGCCAATCAATTCCATAACGCCCCGCTACAGCGTATTGATTGTCACGCATTTCATCCATGATTTTTGTCTGATGATTATCAATTTCCTTTTCTCGCTCAGTAATTTCATCACGGAGTGTAACAATTCTTTCAGCAAGCTCTTCACAATGAGGCAATTCAATTTCAGTTTTATCTGCTTCATTAAATACTCGTGCAGCTTCATCCGGGGATTGACTCTCGTAAAAATCAATTTCCTCATTCGTTAGATACTTATCAATTCTTTTTTGAAAATCCATAATAGCGTCATGCAATTGAGATAAGACTTCATCATCCCTTTTGTATACAAAAAGTCTCAGCGTGGTGCCTTTATATAGCACGCACAATACACCTACTTCAGCATGACAAATATCCATCTGCATCTGTAATTGTAATACCCCACGATAAAGCGGCAATGTATCGGCTGTCTCGACATCATGGGCGGTCACTTTAGATTCTAAAATAATCGTACCCTCAAGCTTAATGGAATCTGCATTAACACAAATAATTCCCTTTTCCATATCGCTTACAACCTCTTTACCATCGCCCTCAATTGTGCCATCTAGTGAGCATGCAATGGGTAAGGTGTCATGATGATACGCCTTGTCATGTGTTGTTTTTGGATTGCCTAGGCCTAACCTGGCACATGCTTCATTTAATATGATTGGTTCTAAAGTATTGCCCCAATTCATAGGTTCTGAACTTATTTGAGGCGGTTCGATACCATGATTGGCATCCATGATCATTTTTAATAATTCATTACGCGATTGAAAGCGCGAACACCCCATCAATACAGGCATCTGAGATGCACTTAACTCTTTGTTACTTGTGACTTTTCCTACCATTTTTAACTCTCCCTTTTTTCTAATTCAATTAAAATTTGATCGACCGCGCGTAAAAATTCCCAACACGTCCGATCATCGATCTTGCCTTGCTTTTCTAAGTTTTCGGCATGATGTAAAGCATCATATAAAACTTGATTAGTCATTTTATTTCCTCCAATGCAGTCTCAATGCACTCTTTTTGTGTTTTTAAATACACCGATCCACCGTAACTAATTTGCTCAAAGAGTTTCCCCTTTTGACAAACAACTTCTTTCGGTGTCGGATACCAAATATCTAAAAAATCCTCAATGGTATTTTGTAGACCGATACCAATTAAAGAACCAATAAGGATGCCGATAGCAAGCCACCGGCACCCGTACGAACCATCAACGATTTTACTTGTCATTAAATACCCCCTTATGAATTAAATCTTCACGTATGCATCGATAACCATTGAAGTTATCTTTGCCACGATAAAAAGATTCATAAAATGTAGCGGCCTCATCACATGTACTAAAAGAACCCTCAATGGTCTCATGAGTACCAAAAGCCATTACATTGCTCACGATTAGAATGAATTCAGCTATCATTTACGCCTCCATTGTTTAAGAATAAAAGATAGGATCGCCCAAAATATAAAGTACAAAGTAAAGCCTCCCATCACCATAAAAGTACATCTAAGAACGATCTCAATGTGCATTCACTTCCTCCAATGCAGTCTCAATGCATTCTTTCATAGATTTTTTAATATACCTTTGGTGATCTGAATCTTGTACTTGATGCCAAACTTTAATGAATCTTTTCAACCAATCTTTTTGTGTACCATTTAGATTAGGATTCCAAAGCTCTTCATCGGCACTATGCAAGGGATGAATCTTATTTTGATTCCCCCATTGATTGTATATTTTTACTAGTAAATCAATAGTCATAATATATCCTTTCAAGATTAATTAATTGTCACGGACTGCCTTGCGGCAGTTTCGTCTATTTAATTTAAGACTCATCAGCGTGACTAGAATGCAATTGCGCCTCTTGATCACTTTCAAACACGTCGCACTCATCACATTTTTGAACCTCTTCTGCATTAGTGCTTGTGTTATAAGACAACAGCCATCCTTTGTTTAAGCATAATTCGCACATATTATTTAACCTCCTCAATGAGATCATCATCATTTAAAAAATTATAAAAGCCATAATCTGACAAACTGCCTTTATAAAC
>Ga0136656_1000854_pt1 | contig 10834 bp, 8 predicted proteins | sample CPBDNA_9_FD_94862 | JGI IMG/M metagenome (GOLD analysis project Ga0136656, IMG submission 94862) | Freshwater to marine salinity gradient microbial communities from Chesapeake Bay, USA - CPBay_Sum_15_0.8_DNA (version 2) | ecosystem: Environmental > Aquatic > Marine > Coastal | place: USA...
CAAAAAGAAAAGATAGAAGAGCGAGGTCAAACCTCGCTTTTTTTTTGCTAAACTATTTACAAGTATAATATTTGCGAGAACCAATAAATGGCAGACGATACAGAGAAAACAGCAGAAGAGATAGCTCGTGCCGCAGAAGCTGCCGGTATAGCAGCAGAGAAAATAAGAGAATTTGAAGAAGGAATGAAAGACGCTGCCACTCAAGCAGAAGCAATCAAAAACCTTTTTGAAGCTCTTAATACTGCTTCTGAATCATCTGTAGGTACGGCAGCGGAGAGGCTAGAACAGGATAGAGAAAGGATTAGATTAGCTTCTCAGCTCATTAACTTAGCTTCAAGAACAGAAGATATTGAGTCAAATACTTTAAATACAATGAGAGAAACAGTTGATGAAAGAAGAAGAATAAATGCTCTTCTTGTCAACGAAGAAAAATTAATTGAAAGAGCCAAAACAAAGCTTATTGGATATAAAGAAGAAACTCTTAGCATTAAATATCATTTAATGGCAATTGGCGATATATGGACCAATATGAGCAATCAGGAAGCTCTTGGTAGGATTATCAATAATGCCGCTAATGCGATGTTTTCGTTTGCAAATGCTATATTTCAGGCTTCTATTGAGTTTGATAAAGTCGCAGCAAGTGTAGCAAAAGCTACAAGCACAACACAATTTAAGGGAGCAATGGAAAGTTTAAGGACAGAAGCTTTGGCAACAGGCGTCTCGGTAGAAGAATTAGGTCAAAATTTCATTACTCTAAACAATAACTTTACAGATTTTAATAGACTAGACGCTGAGGCTGCAAGACAATTGGCTTCAACAGCAACGTCTTTAAATGCAGCTAATTTTTCTGCAGAAGCATTCGCAAAAACTCTTGACATGGGAACAAAAGCTCTTGGTATGTCAACAGAACAAGTGCAAACTTTTTCTTTAGAGCTTGTAAACTTTGGAAGAGCAGCAGGAATACCTCTTGATAGACTTAGCAGAGATCTCGCCGCTTCAGGCGCTAAAATAGTTGAATTCGGTGCTAATGGAGAAAAAGTTTTTAAAGAATTGGCTCTTGCTTCAAAGAATCTTGGCATAGAAATGGATAGAATGTTTGGTATTGCTGAACAATACACAACATTTGAAGGAGCTGCTGGTGCTGCTGCTAAATTAAATTCTATTCTTGGAGGAAATTTTGTCAATAGTTTGGATCTAATGAATACCGCTCTTGAGAACCCAACAGATACTTTTAGGCTTCTAAAAGATTCAATGGATGCTAGCGGTAAAAGCTTTGGAGACATGACCCCGGCAATGAAAAAAGTTATTGCAGAGGCAGGAGGATTCAGCGACATAAGCGAAGCTGCTAGAGTATTCAATATGGATGTTGATGAAGCAAGTGAATATCTGGAAGAACAAGCGATAAAGCAAGAAGAACTAAATAAGATGAATAGGGAATTCATGGGATTTCAAGAAAAAATAAACAAACTTCTTGCTCAAATGATTCCTATTGTTACACCGATAATTGACTCTTTGTCAAGCATGATTAACACTCTTTCCGAATTCGCAAAACAAGGAGAAAGCATATTAAAATCTCTTGGATGGGTTACTGCTTTTACTGTCGGAGGCGCATTAGTTGTAAAATTTGTATTGATTATGGCAGCCAATATTGCTTTACTTGGCAAATCTTTTATGGGGCTTGCAACGATCTTTACTACCACTTTTGGTTTAATAAAAGCAGGCCCCAAGGCCATACTAGAACTTGTAAAATCAAAACTTGTTTTGAAAAAAACAACCGAAGAAGTAGTAGAAGCAGAAAAGAAGGCAAGCATTGAAAGAGAGAAATCTTCAAGAGATTCTTCTTTTGAAAAAAGAATTTCTGCAATAGCGAGCGCTTCCAAGGGAGCGTGGAAAGAAATACTTGCATTTGGTGTCGCTATAGCTCTAGTAGGAGTAGGCATTGCAGCTGCTGCATTTGGTATGTCTTATTTGGTTGAGTCGTTTAAAGATATTAAAGACAATGCTTTTGCGGCAATTGCAGGAATAGCAATGCTTGGAGTTACTTTTGCTGGTACTATTATTGCATTTGCTTTTGGAATTAAAATAATGGGAGCTGCAGCTCTCATGGCTGCTCCTGGTATACTTGCTTTTGGAGGAGCTATAGCTTTAATCGGAATAGGTATAGGAGTTGTTGCTGTCGGAATTGCACAAATTGTCCAAGCACTCCCCCAGTTAGCAGACTTGTTTAGAGAAATAGCTGGTATAGATGTTTTAAATCTTTTATTATTAGGTCCTGCTTTGGCTGGTATAGCTGTTGGATTGACTGCTATCACGGCTGTCGGTGCTGGTACGAGTATTACTGGCTTATTGGGAATTGGACCACTTAGCGTATTACAAGATATGTCAAAATTAGCAACAGACACTTTTGCTAGCAACATGGAGAAAATAGCTAACTCTGTAGAAAAAATAGTAAGCGCCTTGTCTACTACAGTAAATTCAAACCTAATAGAACAACTTGAACGAATGGAAAGATTATCGCAAGTAGGAGCATTCCAGGCTAGTCCAACAACTGTTACTGCTAGTCCTCCAATCATATCTGTGCAAGATATTGTTGTAAGAAATACGATAAGAACAGAAGAAGGTGAGCAGATTACACAAAAAGGCCCAACGAACATCAGTCTAACAGTTCCTGTTAAAATAGACGGGTCAGACTTTAAAGATGTTATTGTTGGAATAGTTAAAGAACAAATAAGAGCAAATTCAGACAATGGAGCTTCTGTCAATACAAGAACAGAATAAGGAAAAATTAAATGACCCTGATAAACAAAAATTCTTTTCCAACTATAAAGATAACACATGTTCCAACAGGAAAAACTGTTGAATTTGATGCCTATATAGAAAGATTTAGTGATAATTTTAATTCACAATGGGAGTCAACAGAAGTCTTTGGAAGAATGGATGATATCAGAAACTTTAAAAGAACTACAAGAACAATAGATTTAGGGTGGACAGTAATATCAGAAGATAACAACAGCGCTGCAAATAATTACGCTAATTGTTCTAGTCTTATGGCAATGCTTTATCCGGTTTATACAGATACAGATGGAAAAATGGACAAACAAAAGCCTATAGATATTGATTATAGAGACGAACAAAGTCAAATTTCTTCAAGAATAGAAGAAATAAATAATGCTTCAGGAGGAACTGCCGAAGAGTTGCTTGCAGTTTTAAATGATCAAATTGGAAGTATCTTAGAATCTACAAGAGATAGACAACAAACAGTTTTAAATCAAGCAAGAACATCTTCAAGAAGTACCAGTATTATGTCTTCTCCTCCTATCTTTAAAATAAATTTTGCCAATCTGATCAAAAACGGTTCAGAGAATGACAATCAGCTTTATGGCACAATAGAGGGATTCAAATACGAGCCAGATGTAGAAATGGGATTTTTTATAGACGGAATAGGAGATGAACAAATGATGTATCCAAAAGTTGTTTCCTTGTCTTTTGCTTTTACCGTTATTCATACTTCTAAATTAGGATGGGAATTTGATGGTAAAGAATATAAATTAAGAAACGATAATTTTCCATTTCACAAAAAAAGATAAAGGGTATAAAATATGAGTTTTTCTAGATACTTTTCAAGACAAACAAAAAAGAATGAAGAAACAATGTATTCTGATATGTTTGAAGTTAGAGACGTAGAGTTTATAAATCACTACGAAAGTGCAGAATTTAAAGCCGATAAAACTTTTTCTTTATCTGAGCTGGAGATAGAATACTATGTTTGGAGTAGCGGAGATAAGATTTATAAACTTGCGGAGCGAGTTTATGGAGATCCTTCGTTATGGTGGATTATCTGCCAATTCAATAAAAAACCAACAGAGTCTCATATAAAAGAAGGCGACACAATTCTAATCCCACATCAATTGGAAAAAACTTTAGCTTATATGGGAGTAAAATAAATGGGCGGAATCTTAGATTTTTTTTCAAGTTTTATTCCCACGCCTCCCGGAAGCGATTCAAAGGAGCAGGTAAAGCCTGCGTCTGCTCCAACCAATTCTTTGGAAGACGCTAAACAACAAGATGACAGCAAACTTGAGTCTTCGGATGAAGATATAGAAGATTCAATAATGGCAGAATATCTTAGTGTTCTGACAAAGAGAAGAAAAAAAAGAGAGCAATCTGCCAACTATTACAATAATATTATTTTGTTTGAAACCGAAAAGCCTGAAAAGCTTAAGAATACCGTCTTAGCATTTCAGCCTGAAGAAATCAAACCAATTTTTGAAATATCAAATTTACAATTAAGCAATTTAGTTCCTGTTATACAGCTATACAAAATATTTAAAACAACAAATGAAAAAGAAGAACTTGAGATATCTATACCATTTCCAGAATATACCTATAAAGAAGATTTGCAACAAATATTTGAATCAAGAACTGGTAGAGGTTCTGGAATAGGTATAAAGAGTTTTAAGTGGGACTCAATGGCCAAGAACCAGGCGAACCTGGCACAATTCTCCGCAGAATTAGAATTATATTTGCAGGATGCTGGCGAATTGAAAAAAATAAGAAACCATGTAACAGATGGAAAGAGAACCTATAGTGCCTCAATTTTAGATCTTCTTTATCCAAAAAGTTCTGCAGAGACATTAGACCCTTTTGATTATGACCCAAGAAATTTTTCTCTTAAAGCAAAAGTTGGATGGCAATTAAAAACAAACAATGCTGACAGGAACACAAGGATTGACAATAATTTGCTAAAAAATCTTGTATCAGAATTTCATATAACTTTATATAAGCATGATATTCAAATAAACGAAGACGGCTCTGTAGCTTTGAACATAAAATTGATAGCCATGGCAGAAGCGTTGCTTGATGATTTTGGAAAATCTGATGTGTTCTTTGATGATTATGTCAATAAAGAGAAAACAGAGCAACTAAAGAGATATCTAAAACAAACAAGAGAAATAAGAAAGAAAATTAACGATAAAGATACGTCAAACTCAGAAAAAGAAAAACTAGAACAAGACATAGCAAAATTACAAACAGACTTAGAGCAAGAAAAAATTTCTTTGAAGAAGCAAAAAAGAGAAATTTATAGAAATTTCGTATCTTGGCTTATATCTACGGAAAGGCTTGAGTATTTCAATCTACCAAAAGAAGAAAAAAACAATTTAAAAAATCTATCAACATACAAAACAAAGCTCCTTGATTCCCAAGAAATTTCAGACCTATCTAAATCAATTAACGCTAAAAATGAAAGCGGCGCAATTGTAGAACAAATAAGTAAAGAGTCGCTAGAAAGCAGCCAAACAGGGATACAACAAGTAGAAAAAAAACAAGATAAAGATAAATACGATATTGACGTAAATAAAGTGAATGAAGTTTTAATTAAGGCAGCTGTTGACAAATATCAAGAAGATGGTGGTGGCAATATTGTAGTTCCATTTTTCTATCTTGGAGATTTATTAGAATACTTTGTAGGTAGATTTGCCGACTCAAGACCGGAAATAGAAGGACCTAAACTTCCAACCCAAAACATACAAAATAAAAAAATAAGAATTGTCTTGGGACAGTTTTCCTATAGTGATTATGGAAATCCTCAAGTGTCTTACCAAAATGGTGGGTCTGCGTATCGCACACAGACAATAAAAAAAGGAGGAGAAACACAAGAAGTTGTTACACTAACTGGAAAAAAAGAAGTTGCGAATATGGCACACATACCTATAAGCTTTAAAAATTTTGCTCGTTGGTTCAATAAAAAGATTATAGATGGAAATTTAGAAAAGTATAGTTTAAATCGTTTTATAAGAGATGTCATGTATAACCTTGTTCCTGCTAACATCTCCTCAAGACTAATAAAAGCAGTTCCAGCGACAAAACTAAATTTGACGATGAATAGCGAAATAATAGATGATGATTTAGAATATGCAAAAGGTAGCAGCATAATACAATTTCTCCAAAATGTTTACAATGAAAAAAACAATTACATAGTTGATTTTGATAAACCAAATCCTTTTCAATATTTAAAAAGTTTAAAAAGCAAAGCAGAACAATTCCGTAGTGTAAACTCACACAAAAGAAATTTGGCTAGCTACATATTTTTATTCTCCAACTATGAAACCAGTGATCAGCTTTCACGAAATTATCAACAAGATCTAAAAAATAACATTTTACATTTTTATGTAGGTGAAGAAAAAGGTATTGTCAAGTCAATAAAATTTTCAAGAGAAGATAATCCACGATTAGATGCACATAACATACAAGTTGCAAATCAAGAGAACAACGGTTCAATACTTAGAGCTGTATATAATGCCACAATAGATATGTTTGGAAACAATATTTTTGTTCCTGGAACCATTATTTTTATCAATCCTACTTATCCTGGAATGAAAATAGGAGACCCATTGCTTTTAGAGCTAGGACTTGGTGGATATTTCATGGTATTAAGAACTACAAATAAAATTTCTGGTGGGCTTTATACTACTTCTCTTGAGACGAGGTGGCAATCTTTTGGTGTAGATTCTACTTTATTTGCACAAAGAAATTTAACTCAACAAGATCTAGATTATTTTAAACAAACCGGCTACAGTGCTAAATTTGCGAGAATAAAATGAAAAAAGACCTAAATAAAAAAGAAAAATTATTATCTCTAGAAAGAGAACCAGTTGGGAAAAATAATTTAAGTTCTCGTGCATCGTTTATGCAAGAAAAGCTTTATCATCAAAAGGCATATTCAAATATTGATTTTTATATGCAAATTGCTCCTGTAGATTTCTATTATGATGCTCCTTTCTATGGGCGTATTGACTCAGACTCATTGGCGATCTCTCCAAAAAAAGAATCTCTTGTTCAGATAAAGCAATCTGATGGAATTGTTAAGTGTCAAAATTTTGTTAGAGATGCTTTTAATGAATTTTACAGTTTTTGGCAAAATGCCAAAAGAGGAGGATTTTTGAATGAAGATGGGTTTCTATACAATATTGACTTTATTGAATCCTATGTAGATCCTGAGAAGCTTTATCTTGATTTTATCAACAGGCAGAATCAACAATTTTTTGAATATCTAGACCAAAATGGATTTTCAAAAAAAATAAAAAATTATAAGTCTTTTATAAAGTATTGGATTTCTTTTGTTGATGGTAAGTTATCTCTTATGCCATTTACTTTTTCCTCTTTTTATCTTTCTAAATACTCTGATCAAAAAACTAGTGGTTTAATCATTGATTTAGCAGATGAAGACAAAACAGATGACAATAAAAAATACAGTAAGTACATAAATGATACAAATTATCTATTCTTCTACAATTCAGTTCACAACTTTGGTTTTAGTGTTGATAAAAAAATACCATGGAGAATTGTTGCTAATACAGACTCAAGTATGATGAAAGAATACATGAATAGATATAATATTAACAATAATAAAGAATTGTATAATACAAATTATAATAAAATTTTTTTAAAAGATTTAAAACTATTAAAATCTATTATAGAAAACCTTTATTCTCAGTTCATATCCTTAAATCCTTTTTTTGTCAACCCCGAAATACGTATTTGTCAAAAACAACAGATTAAGGTAAAAACTCAAACAAGATTTAGAGATCAAAATTTATCTCAAAGCGAAGATATGGCTATGCGTATCTATCTTTTTCTTAAGGCAAGAGAAAATAACATGAACTGGGATCAAGCCAAATTTAACGCAGTACTAGCTAAGGCAACGGATTTCAGAAACTCGCTTGACATGGAAACTGCTATGAGATATATCTTCAAATCTTTGAATGTGAAAAACAATTCAAAAAATAAAAATACTTTATTTTCAATTTGAGGAAAAATGGCTTTTGTAACCTTGGATAACAAGAATTGGTGCAAAGGAATATACCAAAATGGAGAACTGCACTTCTCCAAAATGCCAGAAAATTTGCGTAGAACATGGAGATATGCTCCCTTCTTAAAGGATAAGAATGTGCAGTATGCCTGCATCTATGCGAATGGTTCATCTATTGATGAAGTATGTCCAGAACACTTAAGAGAACAATGGTCAAGAGTTTCAAAAACTTTAAAGTCTTATCATAAGTCTTTTGTTCATGCTAAAATAAATCTTCAAGAAAATTGCTTTTTTGATTTGGTACCACACCAGTTCCTAAAAGATTTTTGCGAAATAAAATCTGAGATTATAGAAAGTATTATTGATAAGACGCCAAAACCAGAGAATCATGACTTTATTCTTGAAATAGACAAGTTCGTACAACACTTGTCAGAAAAAAAGTTAAATATTGACCTGATGCCATTGAAAAAAGAGATGCACGATGAGAGGGCTAGAAATCTCTTTAAAAGATTGGTAAATTCAAAACATTATGTTGATTATAACGTATTTGGCTCAAAAACTGGAAGGTTGACAACAAATAAAAATTCGTTTCCGATTCTAAATTTAGATACAAAATTCAGAAATATAATAAATCCAGTTAATGATGTTTTTGTTGAACTAGATTACAATTCAGCAGAACTAAGAGTTTTGCTTTCTTTGGCAGATCAAGAGCAGCCACTAGAAGATATACATAGCTGGAATGCAGAAAAGTTTTCTCTTACAAGAGAAGATGCTAAAAAAGAGGTATTTTCTTGGCTTTATGGTTCAACAAAAATTGATTCTTCAAAATATGAGCATTTTTTCAAGCCTGAAAAAATAAAAACAAGATATTATGATGGAGAATACGTTAAAAACATATACGGTAGAAAAATAAAATCTGACGACTTTCGTTGCTTGAATTATATCATCCAAAGTACTACCAGTGATATGGTTCTAGAGCAAGTCATTAAGATAACAAAGAAGTTTAAGAATAAAAAAAGTTTTATTGCATTCATGGTCCACGACTCAGTTGTTATAGATCTCTCCAAAGAAGACCGAGAACTACTTAGTAATGCAATAGAAGCTTTTTCTAACACAAGATTAGGAAAATTTCCAGTTAACGTTTCAATTGGAAAAAATTATGGAACATTGAGGAAAATAAAATGCTTATAAGAGACAAAATTGGTGAAAATATTAAGAATAGTATCCTTCAAAATGAAAAAGTAAAATTTGAAATTGTAAGTTTGGATGATGATGGTGATTTTTTTGAAGCGATTGTCCAAAAAATAAAAGATGAGATAGAGCTTTTACACATAACGAAATCGGTTGATTGTCTGGCAGAAATAGTTGAGCTAGTTGATTGGCTCAGTATTAGCTTGGGAACAACTCATTTAGAAGATGTTATAGAACACAGAAAAGAAAAACTTGGCCTTTATTGGAAAAGACATTACATAAAAGATTTTGATGAAAGGTAAAAATGATAACTTTAATAGGATTAGGCAACACTGGTTGTAAATTGGTGACAGCACTATCTCAGTACGAACAATACAAAACAATAACAATAGATTCTGGCAAAGAAATAAAAGAGTACAAAACTCCAGAAGAATACGAAAATAAATGCCCTTCGTTTAAAAAACTCTTTAAAGGAGTAACAGGGGAGATTTTTGTTTTTCTATCAGCTTCTGGTAATATTTCAGGAGCATCTTTAAGAATTTTAGAACAATTAAAGGGGAATAAGATAAATGTTGTGTGCATTCATAGTGATCCTATTACATTGTCTTCTGTGGGAATTTTACAACAAAATTTAGTTTCAAATGTACTACAGGAATACACAAGATCGGGTCTCTTAGAAAACTTATATTTGATAGATAATTCAAAAATAGAGGAAATCATGGATGACATTCCTCTTGATCAATATTGGGATAAAATAAATGAAGTTATCTGCTACGTTTTTCACACAATTATGTGTTTAAAGCGTACAAAACCAATGCTTGAATCTTCGCAAAAAGAAGAAGGAATATCAAACATAAGAACTTTTGCCCTAATGGACGATAAAGGATCTATAAGTAAGTTCTATAACTTACAACATGTAAAAAACGAGTCTTATTTTTATTCCTACTCAAAAGAACGAGATGGAAAAAATAAAAATTTCTTAAAAGATATAAAAACAAAGATGGCAGATAACGAAGGAGGTACAAATAGAACCTTTAAAATTTTTGAGAATTACACTAGAGACAAAACTACTTATATTGAGATAAGTACGCATATTTTACAATATGTGAAAGTAGATTAAAAGGAGAAAAATTATGTTTTTTTATCAAAACCCATTAAAATGGGTGCAAAATCAAAAATTAACAGCTAGTTTTGATGCAGATCCTGCTGATGATTGGTTTGGCAATTATGTATCTGTTTCAAAAACAGGCAACATTCTTGCAATTGGAGCCTATAGAGACGAAGAAAACGGAACTAATGCTGGTTGTGTTTATATTTTCCAAAGTTCCAGTCTTGGTTACCAACAAATTCAAAAACTAACAGCAAGTGGAGATGCAGATCCTGCTGATGATTGGTTTGGTAATTCTTTATCTTTTTCGGAAACAGGAGACACTCTTATTATTGGAGCACCCAAAGATGAAGAAAGCGGAGGTCCAAATGCTGGTTCTGTTTATATCTTCCAAAGTTCAAGTGCTGGTTACCAACAAGTCCAAAAGCTAACAGCCAGCGGAGATGCAGATCCTGCTGGTGATTGGTTTGGCTACAGTTTTTCTATGAACACAACAGTGGATACTCTTGTTATTGGAGCCTATGTAGACGAAGAAAACGGAGGAACTAATGCAGGTTCTGTTTATATCTTCCAAAGCGGAAGCCAGGGCTACCAACAAGTTCAAAAACTAACAGCCAGCGGGGATTCAAACCCTGCTGGTGACTTATTTGGCACCAGTGTTTCCCTGAACTCAACAGGAGACACCATTGTTATTGGGGCACTTACAGACGAAGAAAATGGAGGAG
>Ga0136656_1000863_pt1 | contig 10807 bp, 14 predicted proteins | sample CPBDNA_9_FD_94862 | JGI IMG/M metagenome (GOLD analysis project Ga0136656, IMG submission 94862) | Freshwater to marine salinity gradient microbial communities from Chesapeake Bay, USA - CPBay_Sum_15_0.8_DNA (version 2) | ecosystem: Environmental > Aquatic > Marine > Coastal | place: USA...
AGAAAATAATTTATTTTGGGAAAATTACGCAAAGTCGATGATGACTCAACGTTCTGGAATGCAGCGTAGATACTATGGTTATTATGCTTGTAAACCATATTTTATCCTGGAAGCATTAAATCAAATTCCAGAAAATGAAGTTTTACTTTATGTCGATTCTGGTTGTGAACTGAATAAAAACGGACTAGAAAAACTTCAACAATATTATCAAGAATGTTTGGATACAGAAGGAGTGTTTTTTACTTTAGATCTTCCAGAAATTCAGTGGACGAAAATGGATACCTATCGTCATATTATTGGAGATGATGATGAGTATCTAATGACTAGACAAATCATTTCAGGAATCTTTCTTTTGAAGAATACTCCAATGATAAAAGAATTGGTTCAAAAATGGATTGATATTTGTGTTGAAGATGGTGGAAGGTATTTGGATGATAGTCCTTCAAGACTTCCTAACAATAGTATCTTCAGAGAAAATCGTCACGATCAATCTATTTGGTCATTGCTTTTAAAGAAAAAAGCAGAAACGCACAATTTTACTTTCCACGAAGATGATACCTATGAAACAATTTGGAATGCTGCTGGATTATCTGGTGTTCCTGTTGGTCCAGAACAGGCAAAAATATGGAACACTTATGGCAGAGAGTATCCAATCTGGGCAACTAGAAATGGCCAGGTTGATTTTACCAATTGTGAAGTATGATTGAGAAAGTAAATAGACCTTGGGGATGGTGTGAAAACTTACAGGAAGAGAGTGGATATAAAGTAAAAAGACTTTATATAAAACCAAATGAAAAAAATATCACTGCAATACCATAATCATAGAAATGAGCATTGGGTAGTTGTTTTTGGTTGTGGAGTAGTTGAATTGGGTGACCTCACTAAAGAGGTCCAAGTTGGAGACTATATATTCGTACCATCAAATTCCAGACATAGAGTTTCTGGTGGAAATGATGGTATAATGATTATTGAAATTCAATTAGGAAAAATATGCGATGAGGAAGACATCGTTAGAATTCAAGATGATTACGGGAGAATTTAATTTATGAAGAGAGCATTAATAACAGGAATCACTGGACAAGATGGATCATATCTTGCAGAATTGTTACTTGAAAAAGGTTATGAAGTTCATGGTATTATTCGAAGAGCATCCCTTATTAACACTGATCGTATTGACCATATCTATGATTCTATTACTCTCCATTACGGTGACCTTACTGATTCTACCAATCTTGTAAGAATCATTCAACAAGTTCAACCAGATGAAATTTATAATTTAGGTGCCCAAAGTCATGTAAAAGTCTCTTTTGAAACACCAGAATATACAGGTCAAGTTGATGCATTAGGAACTCTTCGTATCCTTGAAGCTGTTAGATTGCTTGGAATGGAAGATTCTGTTAGAATTTATCAAGCATCTACTTCAGAACTTTATGGATTGGTTCAGGAAATTCCTCAAAGAGAAACAACACCATTTTACCCTCGTTCACCATATGGAGTCGCAAAACTTTATGGATACTGGATCGTCAAAAACTACCGAGAGTCATATGGACTACATGCAAGTTCTGGAATTCTTTTCAATCACGAATCCCCTAGAAGAGGAGAAACTTTTGTCACAAGAAAAATCACTAGAGGATTATCATCTATTTCAACTGGGAAACAAGATGTATTATATCTCGGGAATCTAAATGCAAAGCGTGACTGGGGACATGCAAAAGACTTTGTAGAAGCAATGTGGTTAATGCTTCAGCAGGATAAACCTGATGACTATGTGATTGCTACGGGTGAACAATATTCTGTTCGCCAGTTTGTAGAAGAAGCAGCACCGTATTTTAATATGAATATTAATTGGGAAGGTGAAGGTCTTGATGAAGTTGGTATTGATAAAAATACTGGAAGAACGGTTATTAGAGTCAATCCGAAATATTTTCGACCTGCTGAAGTAGAGACCTTATTAGGCGATGCCACTAAGGCAAAAGAAAAACTAGGATGGGAACCTAGAATTTCTTTTAAACAATTAGTTGAGGATATGTGTATTAATGGAAACTGATTCTAAAATTTTTATTGCAGGACATAGAGGACTTGTTGGATCTGCAATTTCTAGACATTTGATATCCAGTGGTTATACAAATCTTTTGACTCGTTCTAGAGCACAATTAGATTTGAGAGTTCAGAAAGATGTTGACGAATTCTTTGCCGAAGAAAGACCTGAATATGTTTTTCTTGGTGCAGCAAAGGTAGGTGGCATTGGTTATAATAAAGCAATTCCTGCAGACTTTATTCGAGAAAACTTACAGATTCAAACGAATGTAATTGATGCAGCATACCGTAATGGTTGTAAGAAGTTGCTATTTTTGGGATCTGCTTGCATTTATCCTAAACATGCTCCAGTTCCTATCAAAGAAGAGTATTTGATGACTGGACCACTTGAAGAAACTAACATTTCATATTCTCTAGCAAAAATTGCTGGATATATGATGTGTAAAAAATATACAGAGCAATATGGATTTCCAACTGTTTCTGTGATGCCAAATAATCTTTATGGAATCAATGATAACTTTATTCTTGAGCAGTGTCATGTAATTCCAAGTTTTATCAATAAGTTTGTGAGTGCAAAAGATTCTGGAGCGGAAAGCGTAATGTGCTTTGGTGATGGAAGTCCAACTAGAGAATTTCTTTTTTCCGATGATCTTGCAGATGGTCTTGTTTTCTTGATGAATAACTATGATGATCCAGAGATTATTAATATTGGTCCAGAAAGAGAAGTAAGTATTAAAGAACTTTCTGAGATTGTGTCCAAACTTGTTGGTTATGAAGGAGAATTGATTTGGGATATTTCTAAACCAAATGGCACTCCTCGCAGGGCACTAGATACTTCAAAGATGGATTCTCTTGGATGGAAGGCAAAAACTTCTCTTGAAGATGGTCTAAAAATTACTATCGATTGGTTCCTGAAGAATAGGAGTAATTATGTCCGACTATAAGTGGCCACTTATGAAAAATTCTATCTCCTTGTGGGATAGGTTTCAACTTGCCAAATTTGTTTTAACTTCTGATAAGTTTACTCAGGGTAAAAATGTTGAGCGATTTGAAAAAGAGTGGTCGAAATGGTTAGGTTGTAGGTATTCTTTGTTTGTAACTTCTGGAAGCACTGCAAATTTTTTATTAGTCTCTTCAATCATAGAAAAGTATGGTCTCCAAAAAGGTGACAAAGTTTTAGTTCCATCTTGTACTTGGGTTACAAACATCAATCCAATTATTCAACTAGGTCTTACTCCTATTTTTTGTGATGTAAATCTTGAAAATTATAGTTTTGATTTGGACAATCTTAAAGTCATATCTAAATTACACCCTGATATTAAATTAGTATTTGTAACTCATCTATTAGGTATCCCTGCAGAGATTGAAAAATACAAAAAGATACTTCCGAACGCACTGTTTATTGATGATGTTTGCGAATCTCATGGATGTCTTGATAAAAATGGAAATAAGATAGGTAAAACTAGTCTTGGTGCAACTTTTAGTTTCTACTTTGGGCATCATATGTCTACTGTAGAAGGTGGAATGATTTCTACTGATAGTTGGGAACTATATGATTTGATGAAGATGAAAAGGTCTCATGGACTAGCAAGAGTTTCAGACCAATTCAAATACTATAAGAATAAGAATCCAGAAATAGAAAAGTCATTTCTATTTGTAAGTGATGGATATAACTTTAGGAATACTGAGTTTGGTGCTGTATTGGGATTATCTCAACTAAAGAGACTTGATAAGTTTATTGATAATAGAGATAAGGCATATTTTAGATTTGTAGAAATTATGTCATCTCAAAAAAATAGAGACAATTTCTATCCAACAGTGTATAATGAAGGTAATAGTTGCTTCTGTTTTCCTTTTATTTGCAGAACTAAAGAGATTAAAGCAAGATTAATTTCTTTACTAAACAAATATAAAGTTGAATATAGACCAGTGGTTGGTGGAAATCTTTTAAGACAACCTTATCTCAAAGGATACTCAATCAGTGGTAAAACAGAAAACTTAAATGTAGATATTCTTCACGAGAATGGAATCTACATTGGAAACAATCAGTTTGTTTCTAGCAAAGATATGAATCTTTTAGAAAAAATCTTAGGAGAGTTATGAGTAAGTTTGGCGATTTAATTGACCAGTGTATTAAGGAGACTATTGATGAAGTTCTTTCTCGTAGAGAACTTCCTGATGTTGAATACATTGAGACTGATAATCTGGGTGAAGTAATTGAAAAACTTTCTATCCTCCACACTCGCATGTGGATGTTGGAAGATGCAATTCAAGAAGCAAAGACTGATACGGAGGTTGCTGAGTTGAAGCGTAAAATTGATATCTGCTTCAAGGTCAAGCGTCCTCGCCTGGTGCAAGCAGTTAATCTTCTTGCAGATAATGCTATTGCAACTGGAAGAACACTTCGTGAGGATTCTGTAAAACTTTATAAAGGAGTTGAGTGATATGTCACTCAAATATATTCATCATCACTTAGGACTTGGTGACCATATCATCTGTAACGGTATGGTGCGCCATTTTTGTAAAAAATATGATAATATAGTTCTCTTCTGCTATACACATTACTATGATAATGTGAGTTATATGTATCGTGACCTGGACAATCTAGAAATTTTTAATTTTGATATTGAAGATGATGCTGTAAGATTTGTCGAAAACAACAAGACAGTTAAAAATAATTTGATTAAACCTGGATTCCAGAATCTTGATAGTTGTTTAGATAGAATGACCTTTGATGAAGCATTTTATCATCTTGCAGGTCTTGATTTTCAAATTAGATTTGATGAGTTTTACTTTGAAAGAGATTTGGAAAAGGAGGAAGAAGTTTGTAAAACTTTAAATCCTGATGGCGAAAAATATATCTTTGTATTGGATGACCCAAAGAGAGGATATAATATTGATATGACTAAAGTTACGGATGAATATAAAGTAATTCGTAATGATTTTCAATTTAAGATGTTTGATTATATTAAATTGCTTGAGAATGCTGAAGAAATTCATATGATGCAAACTGGATTTCTGGATATGGTTAATTCATATAAAATGGATAAACCAAAAATCTATAGACACAATTATGTTAGAAATTATCCTGCATCAATTCATTCAAAAGGTCTCAATGAGGTAATTGGAATTGACTGAGACTGGTTATATATCATATTCAGACTCTAGATTTAACTACCTCTATAAGGGGTTTTGTTCTATTGTCTGTGGAATCATTGATATGGCTCTAGAGCATTATATTGTGAATGATAATTTCAATATAGAAGTATCTGAAAGTCAGACTCTAAATCTATTTGATAATATTTCTCCAAAAACAAATAAAACATATGATGTAGGATATTGGTGGTTGGGAAGATATTTTTCAAACCAGATTTATCAGGGAGAGTATAATGCACACACTCCTGCAAATATTGATAATCTTAAAATAAAGAATAAGGTTTACAATAATATTCTCAAAATAAAAGATGAATATTTAGAAAAGTTTGAGAAGAAAAAAACAAACTTAGGAATCGATAGTGATACTCTAGGTATTCAGATAAGAGGAACTGACAAAAAACAGGAGCTTCCTGAAATAAAAATTGAGAGTGTATTCAACTCAATTGATTCTATCGAAAGTGAAAAAATATTTGTCGCTACAGATGACAAATATTACCTTGATTGTTTGTTAGATAGATATGGTAACAGAATTGTTTATGATGATTCACTTCAAATAAGTAGTGGGTCGCAATCAATTCATCATCATTGCTCCAACCGATCCCAAATAAATGAAGAAGTACTATCTAGCGTTTATTTACTTTCAAACTGTAGTAACTTTTTGTATAGTTTTTCGAATGTTAGTCTCTTGACTTTAATAATTGGGGCAAATGATTTTCAATTTATAGATTACTTAAACAAATGATTAGTATTGTAACTGGCACTCTAAATCGTGTAGGAATGCTTCCAAACCTAATTGCAAACACAATTCTTGCAGATGATAGGTTGGAACTTGTTTTAGTTGATGGTGGAAGTACTGATGGTACTATAAATTATATAAAGCAACTTAATCATCCTCAAATTAAGTTGATTGAAATTGGTGGAAGAAGTTCTTATCCACATTTTATGAATATTGGTATTCGTGAATCTACACACGATATAGTATGTCAGTGGAATGATGATGTAATTTTGTGTAATGATTGGTCTGAAGTAATTATTAAACTACAATCAAATCATGACTTTTATCTTTTTAATTGGAAATATGGCGAATTTAATGAGACTAAAAATCCTAATTGGTTGAAAGGTATAAATCATACTTCTGGATGGTGTTTATGTAATGTTGCAGACTCTGGTGGTGAGATTGTTATGAACTATGGTCTCTATAGGAAGAAAATCTTTAGAGAGATTGGAATGTATAATCCAGAGTATCAATATTATTATGCTGATGGAGATATGTCATATCGTGCTTACTCATTTGGATATAAAGTAAAAGATTTAAGGCATATTAAAGTATGCTCTTTACCTACCAGCAAAGTTGCTATTCCTTATCAATCCGATAAGCAATTATATGAAAAGAATCTTTCTCTTTATAGGCAAAGAGTTCTTCCTGAAAGTCTTCAATATCTTTGAATAATCATATCCCGATGATTTTCTAATTGATTATCATTTTCATCAAATGGTTCTCCAATAAAAGCAAAATTATCTAATTTACGATCTCTCTTTATTGGAGTACCAATTTTTTCGTAGTTAAAGTATTCATCATGAAGTAATAAACTTGTTACTGCTTGTGGATAAATTACTTCTTGTAGAAATCTTTGATCTACTGCCCTATCTGTAACCCAAGAACTGGTTTCAATATATTTCTGCATTTTGTCCTGGATGTTCTCTATAAATCCTCCCTTACATCCCCACATTCCAGCACTAATTTCCCAAGCATGACCTCCAGGATGATCGCGGATGATATGAAACTTTTTATCTGATTCTAACCATTCTTCTACAGCGGCAACATCTCTCTCAAATAAACGAGAGTCGCAATCTCTTGATATGAAGCATTCAACGCCTTTTTCCGATGCAGGAGAAAATCTCCACATTGCATTGCATACTCCTTGATCAACTTTTGTGTTAATCAAAACAACTTTATTTTTTTCTAATTCTTGTAAAATTGAATCGGGAACGGAATCGTTATGATATACTCTCATCTCCCAATCTGAGTAAAACTTTTTTTTCAACTCAGCATTTTTAATTGCACCTATTGTGTATTTTGGATTATCTCCATATAATGAAAAAGAAATAACTTTCATAGTATCATCAAATAATTAATTTATATATGACTACTAAAAAACAATACAATTTAATTGGCGGTGGATTCAATAATTATGATAATGGAAATAAAGCATCTTCCATTCATAAACAAGAATCTAAATTTATTGAGTGGGTAGATTCTGGAGCAGAAGAAACTTTCTATGTGGATCGATACATTGGTTTAGCATTTGATGATGATGTAAGCAAAAAGAAATATGCTTGGCTACTTGAGTCTGCAAATATTTGTCCAGATGTCTTAGAAGATGTAAAAAGAAATCATCTTCATTATACTCGCGTTTACGATGCAATCTTTACACATCATCAAGATTTAATTAATCTTCATCACAAATTTAAGTTTGCTCCTCTATATGGTAGTTGGATTGTTAAACCTAAACTTTATGATAAAACAAAGTTAGTTTCAATGATCTGTTCCAATAAGATGATGTGCAATGGACATCAATATCGTTTATCTTGGGCTCAAAAACTTCAAGGTAAGGTTGATTTATACGGTAGAGGATTTAATGAGATTCAATCTAAAGAAGAAGGTTTAAAAGACTATATGTTTTCGGTTGCAATTGAAAATGCCTCTTACGAATCTTACTTCACAGAAAAGATTCAGGATTGCTTTTCTACAGGAACTATTCCAATTTATTATGGATCACCTGATATTGGAAAGTTTTTTAATCCAAATGGAATTATTTCACTTACTGAAGACTTTGATATTTCTCAATTGACACCTGACTTATATTATGATAAACTTGATGCAGTAAAAGAAAATCTAGAAATAGTTAAAGATTTTCTAATCAATGAAGATTACATTTATAAAACTTATTTGGAGAGTCAATGACCATTAGTTATAATCGACTTGGATCAAATGGCCGTTTAGGAAATCAAATGTTCCAATATGCTGGATTGAGAGGAATTGCTGCTAATCGCGGATATGATTGGATTATTCCTCGTCCAGAAAGTTATGGAGATTCAAACTATGGACTCTTTGATTGTTTTGAAATGAGTTCTGTAGAAGAAAAAAACTTCGGACATTTAAACACTCAGAGTATTGCTACGGGACAATTTCATTTCAGTCAAGAGTTTTTTGATAGTTGTCCAGATAATGTAAATCTTCATGATTATTTTACTACTGAAAAGTATTTTGCAAATGTGAAAGATATTGTTCGCAAAGACTTTACTTTTAAAGAAGACATTCTTGGACCCTGCAAGGAAATTGTAAGTGAATTAGAAAATCCTATTTTTATTCACGTTCGACGTGGAGATTATGCAGCAAATCCTGATGCACATCCTATTTGTCCAATTTCCTATTATAAGGAAGCATTGAAAAAGTTTGATTCAAATTCTCCTGTTCTTGTTTTTTCTGATGATATTGAATGGTGTAAAGGACAGGAATTCTTTAAACAAGACCGTTTTATGCTTTCCGAATATGTAGAAAAGTATCCTCAAACTTGTGATACTTTGTTTGGAAGACAAAAGGCACTTATTCCTTACTATGATTTGTGTATGATGTCTTTGTGTACTGGTGGTATAATTGCTAATAGTACGATGAGTTGGTGGGGTGCTTGGTTGATTGATAATCCAACTCAACCTATTGTTTATCCAAATCCTTGGTTTGGTAGTATGTATTCTGATTATGATATGAGTGATCTTTTCTTGAATAATTGGTTGGAGGTGTATTATGAATGATCTCACTTTTTTAATGCCTTGTAGAATTGAGAGTGAAGACAGACTAAAAAATGTAATCACTTCTATTAGTTATATCACACATCATTTTCCACAATCTTCAATTATTATTAAGGAAAATGATAAGCAGTCTGTTTTCCAAAGTAAGGCACTTCCTGCAATTGAAAGAATATTTGGATACATACCAACTAATCTTTATCATATATTTGAGCAATCAGATAATCAATTTTTTTATAAGACTCGTATTCTGAATGATCTTCTTCTCGCATCAAAAACTGAAATAGTTTATAATTATGATGTAGATGTAGTTTATCCAACATCAAGCTACGTGACTGCATACAATATGATTAAGGGTGGATTTGATGCAGTATATCCATATGGTTGCGGAGTCTATCAGTGGGCAGTCAATTATCCCATCTCACTTTTTGATAGTTTTATTCAATCAAAGTTTGATTTGAATGTGTTGCAACCAAACTGCAAATTGCAACCTTCTGTAATGGGTTGGGGTCAGATGATTAAACGTCAAGTTTATATTGACTCTTATATGTGGAATGAAAATTTTATCTCTTGGGGTGCAGAAGATTGTGAATATTATTATCGTCTTCAAGCACTGGGATATCGTGTTGGTAGAGTGAATGACGTAGTTTATCATTTTGATCACGCAAGAACTTTTAATTCACATTATCATAATCCAAAGTTTATGGATAATCACAACCTTTGGCAGAATATTCGAAATTGGGATAAAGATGCTATAATTAGATATTATGATAATCAGAATTACGTTAAGGAGAGAAGGAGTCAATTGAATGCTGGCATTTAATCATCTTGGAAAACTGGGACGTTTGGGAAACCAAATGTTTCAATATGCCTCATTGAGAGGTATTGCCCGAAATCGTGGATATGACTATTGTATTCCTAATCACAATCAAGTAGTTAAGGATCCTTATGGATTTGATATGAAGATTGAATTATTCTACCCATTTAAGATGAGTGGTGTAAGTCCTCGTAATATCAAACTCCTTGATCGTGGGTATGCTCCAGTAGCAGAAGAAAGACATTTTCATTTTGATGAAACTCTCTTCAATATGTGTCCAGATGAAATTTCACTTTCTGGATTTTTTCAATCAGAAAAGTATTTCGGGCATATTGAAAATGAAATAAGAGAAGATTTTACTTTTAAGGATGAGATTTTAGATCCTTGTAAGGAAATGATTGGTTCAATTGGAGATGCAATTTCCCTTCATGTTCGCAGAACTGATTACCTGACAAATCCAAATCATACAACACTTGGTTTGGATTACTATGACAAAGCACTCAAACAATTTAATGATTCTTCTTCAATTCTTGTATTCTCTGATGATCCTAAATGGTGCAAAGAACAAGAACTATTTTCTAGTGATCGGTTTATGATTTCTGAATCTGGTGATCAATATATTGATTTGTGTTTAATGAGTCTTTGTAAGCAACACATTATTGCCAATTCATCATACTCCTGGTGGGGTGCATGGTTATCTGGTTCTGATAATGTCGTGGCTCCTGTGAGGTGGTTTGGTGTAAATAATTCTGATAAGAATACAAAAGACTTAATACCAGAAAGGTGGACTACAATCTGATGGACAAAAATAAGGCAGCATATAAATTTAAAAATATCGGACCGATATATTACTTAAATCTTGACGGACAACCAGAAAGAGCAGAGTATATGGAAGAGCAGTTTAAGTACTGGGAGATCGAAAACTATACTCGTATTTCTGCCTATGATGGAAGAGAAGATGACCTGAGTGAAATTATCAAGGGAAAGTAT
>Ga0136656_1000867_pt1 | contig 10771 bp, 7 predicted proteins | sample CPBDNA_9_FD_94862 | JGI IMG/M metagenome (GOLD analysis project Ga0136656, IMG submission 94862) | Freshwater to marine salinity gradient microbial communities from Chesapeake Bay, USA - CPBay_Sum_15_0.8_DNA (version 2) | ecosystem: Environmental > Aquatic > Marine > Coastal | place: USA...
AATATTAGTGATTCTTACATATCTTTAAGTTATAACAGTGTAGAGCCTTTTGCTCCACAAAATGTATCTGTTGAACCTGGTTATAAAAGTGTGGATGTCTTTTGGGATGCTCCAATAGATGATGGCGGTGATCCTATAACAGAATATGTTGTTGAATACGCTATACAGGATAATTTTGCTTATTCAGATTTTGCTATAGGCGCAATCACAAGTGCGACAACAGCAACAATACCCAACCTAGTTAATGGCACCGATTATGTCTTTAGAATTGCTGCCAGAAATGATGTAGGACTAGGAGAATATAGTGATGTGTTTGGTCCAGTATCGCCAAGTGTAGCTGCCGCACCAAGAGCAGCTAATGATTTCAATGATGCTAATTATACTAGAATTAGACTGCGTAGAGACACAGCTGCTAATTGGAGTGGCACCAATCCAATATTAGGCCTTGGTGAACCTGGATATGAAACAGATAGCAAGCTACTAAAAATAGGAGACAATAATACAACCTGGAATAATTTAGAGTATGTTAAAGTAGACAATGATTCTATACAATTTCCAGACGATAGAGATGTTTATTTAACAATAGGCGATTCTCCTATTAATGTCAATAGCCCTAGAATGTCTCTTAATTTATCTGAAAGCGAAAAACTTAATATTGTAGCTCAAGACGGTATTGATTTAGATTATAATCCAGGATTTAATAGTTTGATATTTAGCTTAGATAAGCTTTTTGATCCTTTTAATAGTGGAGAGTTGCATAGTCCATACTCTAGAGGTAGGGCTGGCTCTGTTAATTATACAGACGAGTACGTTTATCTTTGCACAAAAAACAATTATTGGAAGAGAATACCTGTAGAGCAAAAGAAGTGGTTTGATCCTGACAGCATAGCTATATCATTAAATTCTGGAGCATATCCTAGCGTAACTGAAATTTATTTTTCTGGATTTAATGCTATTGTTACAAGCGATGGAGATCCATTCCCAGCCAAAGCTAGCACTAATTTGACTAATGATGGTGAAACGCCTAGATCAGATTTCTTCCAAGCATATCAAATACAAGATCAGGACTATAATTTTACTTTTAGATACAGAGGAGGCAAAAACACTTCTTCTCCAGAAATAGCAATGTCAGGATACAATGGAATATTTGCTAATGGCGTTATCTTTTCCTCACCACAAGCAGGATTAGAAGCTATTGGTATATATTCTCCCCCCGAAGGTTTTCATTATAACAGAACTCATTTTGGTAATTTCTTCAAGATTGATGATTGTGGAGGATATGTTAATTTTGCTCGTGAATACTCCTATTATGATGGTAGATTTTTAACTAGATGCTGGAATGATTCTCTAGTATACGATAATAATAGTTATTATAGTGGCAATAATTATAATGGAGATTATTTTAGACATGAAGATGGACACTCTAAGATTTTAGGATTCTGCTTTGATGGATATCCTATCTATGGTCCTTTTGGATATACAGATAGTGAAACGCCCGATAGTGGCATTTCTTTAATGACCAGCTCTTATGTTACTCTTGCTACAGATGACCATCGGCCAACTGATTGGAAATACGATAATGCTATTAGTGTAGATGATATTAATTATAATCTTACAGCAGGAGCTTTTATAGAAGACTTTACTTATGCTGAAGGATCAGGGTTATTAGATCAATATAATGGAAGATATGCTGTTACTCCAGAATATCCTGATGGTACATATGCTTACTTTTTAACTTTTACTAATAGTGGACTTCTTATTCCAAAATATCCCTATATTGTTGGTAATTATTCCAAAGAAAGAAAAGTCAAACAAGACTTAGTGCCTTCTTTGAATCCAATTACTGTGGATGGATACTTCCCATTATTTACAGACACTACAGCAGCAGAAAATTACGGATTATTAAATGGTGGAGATGGTACCTATAGCGTATATACAATTGAGTCAAATACATACTATATGCCTAACGGTGTTCCAAATATAAAAATTCCAGCAGCACCTACAGATATTCTTTTATCAGAAAATAGAATAGGTGACAAGGCCACAATAAATGCAATTATTGGTGCTTTCTCTACTGTAGATGTAAATGAAGGTGACATCCATTCGTATAGTTTTGCAATAGGAGACAATAGTGAAGATAATAATAACTTTACTATATACAATAATGAATTGCGAGTCAATACCTCATTAGATGCAAGTGCAAAAGACACACACAATATTAGGATTAGATCTACTGATCAAACAAATAGATTTTTTGAAAAAGCATTTTCTATCAGTGTAATTTCTGGCACTACTTTTACTGGACTAAGCATAACATCTGGTATTTCTATTCTTACCGCAGGAAGTGGCAATACTTTTGGGTCTCAAATTCAAGGCACCACTAATGATGTAGAATATACATGGAGTATCATAGGTAGTCCATATACTTCTGGCGAAACATTTAATGATAGTTATTTTACTGTAAATACTACTAATATTCCACAACGAAATGACGAAACCATAAATATTTACTTAAATGCAAAGTCTGTCTCTGCTTTCACAACTCTTTCAGCAAACACCTCGTTTCTGCTTAATCATTCAGAAAGCCCTGTTTGTGTAGCTGGATATTATCCATTATATTCTTCACAACACGATGCTGAAGCAGATCCAAACGGAGATGGTACAGCACATATGCATACTGTATTAGGTGTAATATATTGGATGCCTAATGGATTATCTGAATCTTACCATGGTAGCTTTGATTGTGACTCATTACCTTAAAGAGGTTTTTTATGTTTGAAAATTTAATTACTCCACAATTTAAACAAATCTTTAAAGATTCTATAGACACACTATTAGCACAGAATAGTTTAAGCGTACCATGTACTTTAAAGTATGAAAACACAAAAAGAGACTTGTGTTATAATTGCGAATTTGATGCAATTTCTAACAGATCTGCTAATATACCTAAAGCCAATGCACCCGTTGGTTTTGCTAGATTTACAGTATGTCCGGTTTGTCATGGTTTTGGTTATATCGACAAGTCATCAGATGAAACAATTTATCTTGCTATAATATTTGATAGTAAATATTGGCTAAACTGGGATTCTAATACGGTTAAGATATCAGATGGTATGGTACAAAGCTTGTCTAAAATAGATGTTCTACCAAAACTTAAAAATTGCAAAGAAATGATAATGGACACTAATCTATCTAATTATGATAATTATAGATATAGTTTAGCTGGAGATCCTCAGCCAGCAGGCTTAGGCTCTAATGATTATATAATTAGCATGTGGCAAAGATCATGAGAATGAATCTTAGACTGGTAGACAGTGATAAAACTATATCACAAAAAATACTATCAGTATTAAAATCAGAATTATCTATTGCATTCAATAAGGCAAAAAATACCATTACACAAAATATTAAGCCTATTATTCGTGATTCAATCAAGGCAGAACCCGAATATACTGCTTTAATTTCAGGAGATCTTAGATATGAGCTTGGTATACCTAATCCTGATATAGTAGATAGTATAATTGAAATATGGGTTAATAATATTAATGTTAATAATAAACCTATCAGAATTAAAAGTAATCAATTATCTGGCGGCTTTGCTATCAATATGATAAAAAGTGATTATGCTGATGTATTATCATCATCTAATGCTGTAATCGTTGATTCTAATACTGGATCTTTAGTTCCTTGGCTAGAATGGCTTCTTTTAAGAGGTGGAGATATTTTGGTAAAAGATTATGAAATAAAGCTTGGCCCCAATCCTAGATCTCGTACTGGCATGGCTATTATGGTTAGTTCTACAGAAAACTACAGAATTTCCGCAAAATACGCAGGAACTGAAAATAACAATTGGGTGTATAGAGCTATGAATAAGCTTGATGACACCACTATGCAAAATATAATTCAAAATGCATTGGAGAAAAATATATGAGTATGCTTCCTTCTTATAGTGTTTTCCATGGAGTTGATAAATTAGGTGACAGCCTATTAATCGATGAACTTGAAGAAAACATTAAAGCTTATTTAGACTGGGGATTTCTTAATATTGGTGGATACATTAATGTAGATGTTCCTACAAGTGGATTATATGGTGGTACTTTTCATGAACTCAAAACTACTGAAGTACCAGGATACAAAATAGGTCAAGTTTGGCAAGGCCCTAATAAAGATTGGGTTTGGCAAAGCGGATTTTACTATAATGATGGATATCTTGACAATAATACTCCTAATAGTATATCTGGCGTAAAAGTGGGAACTAATTTTTTACCCGGTCCTACAGGAATTGCCACCACAGGCTACCATATCAATTATCCTCTTGGTCAGGTTATATTTGATAAACCAATACCCAAAACCTCCAAAGTAGAATTAGACTATTCCTATAGATGGTGTCAAGTCTATAAATCCAGCACAGACTCAAACTGGAAAGAATTACAAGAATTAACCTATAAGCCTGCACCATCAATCAACCAGCAAACCCAGGGAGATTATAGTATTTCTGCTAATCATAGAATACAAATGCCCGCTATAATTATAGAACCTGTAGCAAATAGCTATTCTAAAGGTTTTCAGCTAGGCAGTAGGGCTTGGTGGGTTAATCAAGACATACTTTTGCATATTTTTACCGAGAATGGTAATGATAAAAATAGAATTACCGACATTATCAGACTACAAAAAGAATCTACTATTCATATGTATGATATTAATAAAGTTGTCAATAATGGCGTTTATGCACTCAATTATGATGGATCAATTAATCCTTCAGGATTAGGCTATCATATTTTATCTAGTGGAAACGGACCATATTATTGGAATAGTTTTTTTGTTAAAGATATTAATATTATGGACATGGAAAGCAGAAATAAAAATCTTTATTGGTGTACAATTAGATTAACGACCGAAACACTTATATAGTTATTTTTTTCATATAACCAAACTAGCCCGGAGATTTTATTATGGCCAATGTAAGAACATTTTATGCATGTCAGAAAGTCGCTTTAGGAGCGCCATCTGGTTCAGAAGGTGGTGTTACACAAGCTTTTACCGATTTAACAGCTGTACAGAGCGTCGGTATTACTAGTAATTTTAACCTTGATCCTGTTTATCAGCTTGGTTCACTAGATCCAGCAGAACTTTATGAAGATATCCCAGAGGTTGAAATAAGTCTTACTAAGGCTATTGACGAAAATATTGGTATTTATGAACTTATGATGGGTGAAGGCACACTAACGGCGCTTAGCGATAAGCGTAGTGCTGTTCAGTTAACTATTTTCCCACAAGATTACTCAGCAGGTACTGGTGTTTCACTTAGTCAGTGCAAGATGGAACCAGCATATCTTAGTAGTATTACATGGAATTTTCCTGCAGATGGTCAGTTTACAGAAGAAGCTACCATTGTTAGTAATACTAAAGAATGGACTCTTGGTGTTGATGCAGGATCTAATACTGATTTAAGTGCTCCTGTTGGAACCGGTGTTGCTAGACGTCAGAACTTTGATGAAAATAATTCTACTTTACCAATTGGTGGTCAGGCATTGGCAAATCTTAGTGGTCGTATGCCTGGAGACTCTAAAATCCAGAATGTTAGCGTAAGTGTTGATCTTGGTCGTGAAGACATCTTTAAGCTTGGCGAAAGATTGCCATTTACTAGATATATCAATTTCCCTGTTGAAGTTACCACAGAGTTTGAAGTTATTAGTGCTAGTGGTGATCTTGTTGGTGTAACCAATCCTGAAGCTCAGTGTGCTAATCCAAAGGCTCTTCAAGATCTTAGTATTAGCCTTAAGCTTTGTAACGGATTAACTCTTGATCTTGGAGACAAGAATAAGCTTAACAGTGTTAGTACTGCTGGTGGTGATGCTGGTGGTGACAATGTTACTTATACCTATAGCTATATTAATTATAGCAGTCTAGACTATACTGGACCAGCTGGTGTTGGTGCTAGTGTTGGTAATATGGAACCTGTTAATCTTAAGAGTTTTAATCTTCAAGATTATAATTCCAAAGACGCTTAGTATAGTAGTTAACAAGGATAATTAGGACGGATGTGAATGATCAAGAACTGGAAAGATTAATACATAGAATTATTAGCGGCTACCAACATTTAAAAGTAGAAAATAGTCTATATAAGTTGTTGAGCCCTGACATCAATCTCAAGGTGGCCGCTGATATTCTATACCAGGAAAACTATGAAGAAAATCTTTTCTCAGATTTTATCTTAAAAGAAGATATTCTACAAGTTTTAATTTCTACAGAAACAATAGATGAGACTTTTGAAGATAATTTAAAAGTTACAGAAAAAAGACTAGAAAAGGCTAAGATAGATCTCTATAAAAATTTTATCAATAAAGCTAGTCGAGTAAAATTCAAAAATACTATTGCTTCTGTTAATAAAACCTTAAATGAAGCATACTCTAAAAAACATTCATTAGATTTTCTTACTCTTGAACACTATTGTGAAAATCTTAAAAATGAATATCTTATATGTCATACTTTATATGATCACAATAATAAATTAGTATTTGATAATTATCCCAATATTGATTATACATTATTTAATTCTATAATGCATAAAATAGCTTCTCAAATTATATCGGTAGCTGATTATAAAAGAATAGCCAGAAGTGAAAGTTGGAGAAAAATATATGCTAATAGTTCATCAGAAGTATTCAGTGGATCTGCTGTAGATTATACTGAAGAACAAAAGGCGATATTAAGTATTAGTAAAATGTATGATAAAATTTATGAACATCCCGAATGTCCTAGCGAAGATATTATAGAAGATGACGATGCTCTTGATGGATGGATGCTAGAACAACAAAGAAAAAATAAGCAGCAAAAGACTGAAAAGGGTGTAGATAAAACATTAGGAAAGGGCGCTGGTGCCCAGGAAGTATTTCTTATGACAGGAAGAGATAAGGAAAATATTGAATCTGTTATGGAAATGAATAGTCCAGCAGCCCTGGAAAAGATAAAAGCAAGAACCAATATTAAAAAAGGACAAACTATTCAAGAGTTTGACTTTAAAGACACTCAAGATGAACTTCGACAAAAACTCGTAGAATTAAATCAAAGGAAAAAATAATGGATAGATTTTGTGAACAAGCATGTAAAAGAATACAAACAACTATGATAGGGTCGTTATCTAAGATGGAAAATAGCTTTGGTCATCTTTGGGGACATTTTAAAGATGGCCCATTGACTGAACAAGAAGAAATGTTTGCAGATCTTTGGGACGATACTCGTAACGCCATATTAAATCAAGGCAATAAGGAGATCAGAAATTTAAAACAAGAGTGTCAGAAGCACAATCTGGACTATAGAGGGCCAGGCATACCCTTAACTATGCAGACAAAATTTAAGACTCAATTCTTACCACCTAAAAATTAAGAAAGGCCGATTATGAAAAAAGAGGAATTTAAGATAGAGATTGATGGAACTGAAAAGACTTTTGTAGTTAGGTCGCCTTCACTAGCAGATCAAAGAGAAGCTCAGAAGGTTTATAATACCGCTTTTACTGATGCTATTAAAAGCAATAGTGTTGTACGAGCCAAAATGGACGATGTTCTAGAAGAACAAGGATTGTGGAATAAGGAAAAACAGAAAAAGTACGAAAATCTCCAACAAGAATTATTTGATGGAGAAAAAAGATTGGCCAAGGGTGGCTTTTCTCTGACAGACGCTAAAAAGCTAGCTTTAAGAATGAGAGAAGTAAGATTGGAGATGAGAGATCTAATAAGTGTGCGGACTAGTCTGGATAATCATAGTGCTGAAGGTCAAGCTGACAATTCCAGATTTAACTATTTAGTTAGTGCTTGTGTGGTGTATAAGGATAACGATAAACCTTATTTTAAGGACTTGGAAGACTATATGAACAGGCAGGATGATCCTGTCGCTTTGGCTGGTGCTCAAAAATTAGCAAATATAATTTATGGATTAGATAATAACTTTGAAAAGAATCTACCTGAAAATAAGTTTTTGAAGAAATATAAGTTTGTTAATGAAGAATTAAGATTTATTGATAAGCAAGGCAGAACCATTGATAGAGAAGGCAGGTTGGTAGATGAGAATGGTAGATATATTGACGAAGATGGCAACTTTGTTGATAAAGACGGAAACAGGGTGGACGAAGAAGGAGAATACCTTGTTGACACTCAACCATTCCTGGATGATGATGGCAATCCGGTAGTTCTTGAAGAAGAGACAAAAGAAGATGAAGCACCAAAACCAGAAGAAAGTAAGGAAGAACCTAAATCTGAATCTTCAGAATAATTTCCGTATGTGTAATTCATTTTTTTTTCATAGCGCCATGTTGCATGTCTTCATGGCGTTATTTTTTTTGAGGTAAAAATATATTATGGCTAAAGGTTTTAATTTAACAGCAGAGTTGAATCTTAGAGGGCCGTCAAATATCAGACAGGTTGTTGGCGGCATTCGCAAACAACTTAAGGGAATCAATGCAGATGTTAATGTAAATATTAACAAACAAACAGCACAGAATATTGGTCAGGCAAATGCAAGATTAGCACAAATTAATAAAACCTTACAGGCCACCACAAAAAATGCTAACAGTGCCTCTGCCGCATTCAATAAACTTTCAACATCTATAAAAAGCGTAGCTAATACAAAAGTTCCTAATACTATATCTACCTCATTAAAAACCACAGCCACACAATCTGTTGCAACAACCAAAGCACTAAAACAAGTTACGAGCGAATTTGAAGAATTTGGTAAGCTTGGTGGATTAGCCATTAAGAGATTCGCTGCTTTCAGTGCAGTTACCGGTGCTATATATGCTGTTAATAATGCTATTAGTGCTGGTCTTAAACAATTTATTGAATATGATAGACAACTTACCAGAATCAGTCAGGTCTTAGACGTTAATAGGGCCTCATTGTCCGGATTAGAACAAACCATCACATCTCTTTCTACATCTCTTGGTGTTTCTAGCGAACAACTTGCGGCTGTTACTGTTACTCTTTCACAGGCTGGTATTACTGCTGGCCAAACCCGTATAGCATTAGAAGCGCTAGCCAAATCAGCCCTTGCTCCAACTTTCGACAATCTTACAGATACTACTGAAGGTGCAATTGCTGCTATGCGCCAGTTTGGACTACAGGCTGGACAGCTAGAAGCTGCTCTTGGTAGTATTAATGCTGTTGCTGGTAAGTTTGCTGTTGAAGCAGGCGATATTATTACAGCTATTCAGCGTACTGGTGGTGTGTTTGCTAGTGCTAGTAATGGGGTAAGTCAAGGCACAGATGCTCTTAATGAATTTATTGCTGTATTTACTAGCGTCCGAGCTACTACTCGCGAAAGCGCAGAAACTATTGCAACTGGCCTTAGAACTATTTTTACTCGTATTCAACGAGAAGATACGGTTGATGCATTAAAAGAGTTTGGTGTTACTCTTACTGATCTTGAAGGTAAATTCGTCGGTCCATATAGAGCTATACAATTATTATCAGAAGGCTTAGGCTCATTAGATCCTAGAGATCTTACTTTTAGTAGAATTGTAGAAGAGCTTGGTGGCTTTAGACAGATCGGCAAGGTGCTGCCTTTACTACAACAATTTGGTACAGCACAGGAAGCATTAAATGTGGCACAACAAGGAAGTGGATCTTTAAGTGCAGATGCCGCAAAAGGTCAACTCGCACTTGCTGTTCAAATTCAAAAAGTTCGTGAAGAATTTACGGCTCTTGTTAGAAGCATTGGAGATACTCAAGCTTTTAGGCAATTAATTAGCTTAGGGCTAGATTTAGCGAGTACCATGATCAAAGTAGCAGATGCAACAAAAGGCATTTTGCCTATTATTGGATTATTAGGAGCATTCAAGGGAGCTAAAGCATTAACAGGATTTGCTAGAGGCTTTAGTGGTGTTCTTGGAGGTCAAAGAAAATCTGAAGGTGGTTATATACATCATTTCGCTAGAGGTGGCGTTGTACCTGGCTCTGGTAATCGTGACACTGTGCCTGCTATGCTTCAGCCTGGAGAATTTGTAATACGCAAAAAGGCTGTTGAAAAATTAGGAACACAGCGTTTGCATAGCATTAATAAGTATGCCGGAGGTGGTCCAGTTCTAGCAGAGAAACTTGCTAGCGTATCACTTAGAAATAGAATTACTAGAACAGGGACCCCAGAACAATATAAGGCTGGAGAAAGAATTAATGATAAGGACGAAATTAATGTTAAGGTTACCTCAATACCTATTGATGCACCTCCAAAAATCGGCAATACAGAATTTGAAAAAAGAGTTGCTGCTACATTACGGGGACAATGGATAGGAGGTAATGAACCTGTTGATGTTAAAGCTCCACAAGGTCCTGTTGAAGTTAGAAATAGAAAAGAATTTACTCCTAGAGCAGAATTATTGGACAAACTTATAAGATATAAACTAGAAGAAAATCCACAGTTATTATCTAATACTATGGATATTGATAAAAATATTAATGCTGGTGAAATTTTTGTTGCATACAATACAGGAAAGCTTGACGAGAAGAAAAGACAAGAGTTAGAAGCCGAAGGCAGATCTCAAAAGATTGCTCCAAGGAGCGCATTAAAAGGAGCTAAAAAATCTGGTTATGATTTTAGAGAACAGAACGCTGCTCTTGGTGGCTATATTCAAGCCTTTGCATCTGGAGGCAGTGCTGAAGATACCGTTCCCGCTATGCTTACTCCGGGCGAATTTGTTATCAACAGACAAGCAGCTAATAAAATAGGTTCACAAAGACTTAATCAACTTAATAATGCAGACAAACTACAAGGATATAATAAA
>Ga0136656_1000870_pt1 | contig 10766 bp, 10 predicted proteins | sample CPBDNA_9_FD_94862 | JGI IMG/M metagenome (GOLD analysis project Ga0136656, IMG submission 94862) | Freshwater to marine salinity gradient microbial communities from Chesapeake Bay, USA - CPBay_Sum_15_0.8_DNA (version 2) | ecosystem: Environmental > Aquatic > Marine > Coastal | place: USA...
CCCCTTGAACGTTTCTTATAGTATTTTTTACTACCTTTTGTTCCATATTTAGTATTATTAGATGAACCTTGACGAGTTTTCTTTTTACCATTAACTCTAATTGTTTGTAATTTTAAACCTTTCATCCCATCTAATATACTAATTACCTTATAACATTCCTAACTTTTTGTAGAATTTCTTCTTTACTAATCTCCACTTTATACTCTTAATAAAATTGATAATAGGGTTATTGTTCCAGCACATAAAAATGCAACAACACTAACTACACCTTTCCATTTAGCTATCTGTTCTTCATTCTTACGTACTCTACCGTTTTGCAATTCTAGTAAATGCTCAATTCTTTTTACGTGGTGGTAAATGTTTTCCACGTGTGATTCAACAATAGTTTCTATCTTAGCAAGTCTTTGCTCTACTTCTTGTCTATGTTCTGTTACTGTTTTTTTCATTATGGAAATCCTCCTCCACCACCAAAGCTTAATGTAATATCTAAAGATGTATTACTAACACTATTGTTAGTAAAAGACATAGTTTTTACGCCAGTACCGTCTTTATTTGCAGAGTGTACTGCTTTAAATCTCATATATAAAGTACCACTATTGTATGTAGATATAGTTCTTGGAAAACTTACAAATCCACTACCACTATTAGCTGTTCCACTTGTACCAGGGTCTCCTGATGTAGAGTATGCAAATGTAAATGTTATTACTGGACTACCTGAAGTTGTGTGACTAATTACAGTTCCTCCACTACCACTAGTTAATGTAATAGATTTAACAGCAGATATTTCAGTACCACCGTTTACTCCAGACATTGTAAAGTCTGCTGGCACATTACTCCAACTAGTTCCTGATAAACTATGGTTATAACTATACCACTCAGACATAGCGTGTGGAGTAGCTCCATCAGGTCTATCAGCTGCTGGATTAGCAGTATTGATAGTTATAGTAGTCCCATTAGACATATTCGTTAAACTAGTATTAGCTGTGGTTCCAGTTCTACCAGTTTCTACATTAATGTCATTAAGACTAATTTGTCCTGATGCAGGTAGTGTCATTATTCAGCGTCTCTAATTGCTATCATTTCTGCAAGTTCTACTTCACAAGCTGCTAGCTGTGCTTCTAAATTTGCTTTATGTGCTTCACAAGTTTGAATAGCAGTAGTTACTGATTCTTGATTTAATCCACCTATAGGAATAACAACTTCATTACCATCAATATCCATAATAGTTTGAGTGTTTTGAATGTTAATCATTTTTCCACCTTCAGCATCTACTGTATCAATTACTTCAGTAATAATTTTAGCCATTTAATTGCTCCTTAAGTTCGTTTATTTGTTGTTGTTGTTCTTTTATTGCCTGTATTAATAAAGGCACAAGTTTTTCATATTTAACTGTTAAATAGTTTTCACCAGACTTAGAAGTTATTTCTCCTGAATGTTTATCAGTTTCCATATCAAATGGAGCTAAGGTTACAGCTTCTGGTAATACTTTTTCAACTTGTTGTGCAGAAACTCCAGATTGTCTTTTACCTTTATTAGTATATCCAAGTTCTTCTGCTAGTTCATTTTCTTCATAGATAAATCCTTCTAATGACATTACTTTATCTACAGCATTGTCAATAGTTTCTATCTTTGTTTTTAACCTTTCATCTGAATAATAAGCAGTAACATCTCCAGCAGAAGCTATTTGTCCACCAGCATAAAAAGCCCTATTGTTATATGTTCTTACCCAAGTACCGTCTATCATATAAATACCACCAGCCCAAGTACCATTATACCAACCAGAATCTCCTGATGACCTAAACCAATTAGAACATTGGAATGAATTAGTACTACCACTATCATATCCTAAACAAACAGCAGTATTACTTCCAGTAAGTTTACCAGTAAATGTATCAGCAGCATCACTTCTTAGAAAGCTACTACCTTGAATACCATCTACTGTATCAGCATCTATTCCATTGCCACTTCCTTCATCAGCTGTAGTTAAAACTTTATACCAAGAACCCCAAGTTCCATTATATCTTGAACGAAAAGCTATGGTACTACCAGTATAAGGTATTGCTAACTGAGTAACATTTCCAGTTCCATCTTTACTATTATATTCAAAACCAAGAGTATGATAATAATTAGTATCAAAATTATGTCCATTAGTTGCATTACCTAATAATAAAGTATAACCATTACCAGCTCTTGCATTACTGCTATGATTCCAATCTGCTGTTCCACCTGTTGTTAAAGTTCCAAATCCACCATATATTTGACCAGTAACAACTATATCTCCACGACCACCATCTGCTTGTTTTACAGTTATTGTATCACTTCCAGTTGCTTGAAATCCAGTAGCATTACCATAAGCAGAATTAGAACTACTCCAAAAACCACCACCTTCATAAGCAAAATAACTACCATCAATTAGTGTTGATATTTGTCCACTTTTTTGTGCTAATACAAATTCTCCACCACCACTTGAAACACCTTGAACTCTTGTCCAACCATTGCTTGTTAAATCTCCTGCCCAGCTACCACTTTTAGTCCAATATGAACTTCCGTGTAATCCGTCTAAAGTATCTGCATCTATTCCATTTCCAGTACCTTCATCAGCTGTAGTTAAAAATCTTACCCAACTTTGTGTTCCACTATTATTTGTTTTTCTTCCATAAAAGTTTTGGTCATAAAAACTACCAGCAATTTGCATACTAAAATAATTACTATCATTACTGTGAGTTGTAGCTATCATATGCTGATAACTATTGTTAGTAATAGGCCAACCCTCTGCAGTTGTACCAGTAGAAGTTTGATAAAATCCAGATTCTGCTCTATTAGTTATGTTATCTTGAGTAACAGCATCAGCTCCAAAAGAAGCTGGCATACGAGCTGAAGAAAATGTACCACTTGTGATTTTACTTGTTGGTAAATCAGCAACATAAGCATTAGCTATAGCATTACCATTCCAAGTACCAGTAGTGACTGTTGCAAATGCCATATTAGCATAAGCATTTCCATCAGTTATAAATTTAAATGTATTTGCATCATTTGCTATTCTATCATAATTAGCATAATTACCTATAGTAAATCCTTCAGTACCAGTTGAAGTGATTCTGTTGTTAATTTCTAATGTTCCAGTAATAGATGTGCTATATCCAAGATTAATACCAGTTACTGCGTCGTTTGTTGCATTAGTTTGAAATACTAGTGGATAAGTTCCAGTATTGTTTAATCTAAAACTTAAATTACCACCATCTGCAATCATCCACCAATTAGGAGTATTTGTTACATCAGATTCTTGCAGTCTATATCTTGGAGCTCCAGAAGTTAATTGCATATCTGTATTCAGTCTTGCATTGTTTACTGTTCCAGATGTTAAGTTAGATGCATTTAATCCAGAAGAAGAAGTTAAGTATCCTGCACTAGCGTGATTACCCCAGCCGTATGCAGTGTTCCAGTTAGAAGAATTGTTAGCAAAATCATCATCACTCCATACTTGATGCCAACTACTCCAAGTTCCATTGTTTTGTCCACGAATGTACATACGACCATCATTACGCCAATCTTGAGCTATTTGATTTTGCCAAGCAGAACTATATGACATTGTTAATAATGAATGGTCTGTTCCAGCTGGTTTACCAGTAGCAGAAGATGAAAGATAATTAATACTTAAACCATCTGAATCTCCTACAGTATCTATACTAGTAGTCGTTCTACCAGATAACATTCCATTAGAAGTAAATGTTGTTGAACTTTGCTTTGCATTTAGTTGTGTTTGAATATTTGAAGTTACGCCATCAACATAATTTAATTCTGCTTTAGTTGCAGTAATACCTAAGTTAGTTATTGCATTGGCTTGTTGTGTGCCAGTTAATCCTTGTGCAGCAGTATCTACTCTTAATCTATTTCCTAATGCAGTAGAAGTTGTTGTAGAAAAGTTAGCATCATCTCCTAATGCTGCTGCTAATTCGTTTAATGTGTCTAAAGCTGCAGGAGCAGAATCAACTACTGCTGCTACTTTAGTATCTACATAAGCTTTAATACTTTGTTGTGTAGCTGCGTGTAAAGCACTATTAGAAAGCATATCATCTTCATCTTTGAAGTTTATGCTAAATGCAGTTCCAGTTAATGATAATCCAGTACTTGCACTATAAGTTGTATTCGTATCAGTTACTGTTTCTGTTCCAGTAGAATATCCAGTAACATGACCATAGGTATCAAAAGTTAATCCAGTAACATAAGTTCTACTACTTGCAGTTAAATTAGATGCAGAAGAAGTGTCTGTGTGAGAAAAAGTAGTTCCAGTTAAATCTAAACCACTTCCTGCACTATATGTAGTATCTGTAACTGTTTCTGTAGCAGAAGTAATACCAGTGACATGACCATAAGTATCTAAAGTAATATCTTGAATATAGGTTCTTCCAGAATTATCTACTGATGCTTGTGATGAAGTATCTGCGTGAGATAAAGTTACTGTTCCACTTGTTCCACCACCAGACAATCCACTACCAGCAGTGACTCCAGTTATATCTCCAACATTTGTAGTAAATCCAGAATCGTTATTAAAACTACTTAAACCAATAGAAGATAATGCAGTAGCTTCTGCTTGATTACTTGCATTACCTAAAAATATTTTATTTTGATTTAAGTTAGGAGTTGCATTTGTTCTTCCTGCACCACCAATCTTTACTGCACCAGTAGATGCGTGAGAACGTACAACATATCCAATATTTTGAATTAAAGAAGATTCTCCAGCTGGAGCAGAAGAAGCTAATGAACCAGCAGTTGTAGAAACATAAACTACTGTTCCTTGCGTAAATGATGAAGTATCAAAATTTTCTAGTATTCCAAAAGTAACTACTTCTACTGAATTATTAAGTGAAGCTGCTGTAGATGCTAATCCAAATGCAGGCATCTTATTAGCATCATCTGCATCTGCTTTTGATACTATAGGAGTATTACCTGATAATCCAGAAATATAAACTACATCTCCTTTAGATAATGTTTCTCCAGCTTGTGCAGTAAAAGTGACTGCTCCAGTAGTATCTGATGCTCCGCCACCTTGTGCACCACTTAAATTAACTATTGTTCCTGAATCATTTATATAGAGCTTATTACCGCTTCTATCAAAAGCTAACTCTCTATCAACAATATCAGAAGTTGTAGGTATTCCACTCCCTGCTTTTATTTTTATAATGTTAGACATTTAATGCTCCTAATAAGTTCCACCATCAAAAGTAGTATTTGTAAATCCTCCAGATGCTGTAATTGCTCCAGTAAATGTAGATGTACTTGATACTGCCAAAGTTCCTGTTACGCTTGTATTAGTACTTAAAACCCATTTAGTTCCTGTATCTGAGTAAGTAATACTTTCTACTGGAGAAGTATCACTTCCAATATAAATACCAGATGTATCTGCACCTGCTGAAGTTGTAACTCCATCTGCAATTACTACTTTTTTATCTTCTACAATTAAATTAGAAGTATTTAATGTAGTTGTATCACCTTGAACTGTTAAATTACCAGATATAGTAATATTTCCTGGTAATGTTAAGTCATGAGCTAATTTATCAGCTGTAACTTGGTCATCTGCAATATCTGCTGTAACAATAACACCAGTGCCAATAGAAGCAGTACCACCTGCTGCAATGCTAATATCTCCAGTAACGTTTCCAAAGATTGAATCTTCTAAATTACTAAATGTAATTTTTTGTGAACCACTATCTGTTGCATCTACCATAGCAACAAAATCGTCTTGTGCAATAGTTGTTTCAACTCCAAGTTCATTTAAATTTAATGATAAACTATGTGCTATTCCTTCCCCTGAAGTTGCACCAGTACTATCAATACCTGTTCCTCCAGTTATAGTGCCTACATAATTACCAGTAGTTTGAGTTCCAAGAGCAACTGCATTATCTGCTATTTTAGCTGTAGTAATTGCATCATCTTGTATTTCAGCAGTTGCAATACCTAAGTCTTTAATTATTACTAATCCATTTCCATCAACAGAAAAATTATCAGCAGTAAATTTTGCTAATCCAGCTGTTGATGAACTTGCAATAGGTATGTCATTAATTACAACATTATTTAATGATGTAACTGAAACAGTACCTCCTGCGTCTGTTTGTTTACCAATGTACAAAACTTCTGAAGCATTATCCCAAGCTATTTCACCATAAGCTAAAGAAGAAGGAGCTCCAGTAGTATTCCATACACCTCTCTTTATTTTTAACGTATTTGCCATTTTTTATCTCCTTTAAAATCCACCGCAATCTATTGTTTCTGTATCTAATAAAACAGTATCTTCAACATCAAAAGTAATAGTGCTTCCACTCACAGTTGTTTCTATACCTGTTCCACCAGCTAATGTATAACTAGAATTATTTAAACTTATTGTAACAGAACCTTCGTCTGCATTTAATGTAAAACCTACACCACCAATAGATGTAATACTTTGGTCTGATGTTCCATTATCATATTTTAATTCACCATTATCATAAAATACTAATTTAGTATAAATATCTTTAATTCTATTTGGTTTACTTAAACTTCCACCCATTATGCATTTACCCCCTTATCATCATAAGTTACATTTTTTAATGTAGGTTTATCTGTAAAAACTGTATTCTTTAAAGTAGGTTTATCCGTAAATGTTGTTGTAAATAATGATTCTTTGTCTGTAAATAATAATTCAATATCATCATTAAACGAATCATTCATTTCACTAAATGTGCCATTAACTAAATTAAAATAGTTAATTCCTAATTCACCGTCTTTCCAATTATTAGCCATTAATAACTTGTTTGCCTTACGTGTCTTACTCCAGATATACGCCCTCTATTAGCATACATCTTGCCTTCTTTAATTCCTTTTTCAAATTTTCTTTCAAAGTATGGAGCCATCTGAATCATTTCTGGTTTTAATTCATATCCTTTCTGTATAGCTCTATCTACTAAATATTGATGAAACTGTATAGGTAGTTCACTTTGTTCATCCATTGCACTAGCTGCTTTATCTAATGTATTAAAATGGTCAGCTTTTTTATAATAAAATAATGTTACAGTATAAGCTGCATCTAAACTAGCAAAACGATTAATTTCACTTGCTAGTGGGTCATATAAAGCTAATCCTATTGAATCTCTTTCAATCCAATAAACATTTTCTTTTACTGAACGATTATATACTCTTGAATAATTATTAGACATTATCTAAATCCCTATATTTTGGTCTACCTTGTAAACGTTTAATTGTTTTTGCATTACCATTTTCATCTTCTAAATCAACTGATTTAATTTCTAATATACTATCTTTTAATCCATAATAACGTTGATTAGCTATAGTACTAAATTGAGTTGCTTCTTCTAAGACTAATGTTCTAGCACTAAACTCATCTGATGCTTCATTCAACATAATAATAATTTCATTAGTACTAAGTTCTGGATGATGCTTTTTAACTTGGTCTATCATTTGTTGCAACTTCACGTTGAACCTCCCTTAATGGTAAATATGGTTGTAAAAATTGTGCTAAATCTGAACTAACTATTGCATACTGGTCTTTTAACCAATTATAATCTTGGGTTACTTCTTGCAAACTTAATGTATAATCTTGCACTGCTTCATTTACTTCAGCTTGGTATTTGTTTAAATCAGCAGTATACTTAGCTAAATTATCTTGATTAGTTGCTATAATAGCTTGCATTGTATTAATTGCATTCTGTATCAAGCGTTGTGACTTTTCTGCTTGATTACGTGAACTAATATCAGTTGCTAGTTGAGCTGTAGCTTGAGCTGCTGCTAAATCATTCTGAGCATCTGCAATATTTGCCTGTAAATCTCTTTGTACTTTATCTAATTTTTTTTGCAATGTAACTTGATAAACTTGGTTGTCTGCATTGAAATCATTTAACTTGTCTTGTATCTGAGTATTAAAACTAGACAATTCAGTAGTTCTAAGTAATTCAGCTTTTTGTATTTCTCTTTGTACATTTGCTTGATGCTCACTTATAGTTTTATTTACCAAAGCTTGGTACTTATTAAGATTTGCATTAAACTCTGTTATCTTAGTTTCATTATCTGCAGATATTGCTTGCATAGTATTAATTGCATTTTGTACTAATCTTTGAGATTTTTCTGCTGCATTTTTTGCTTGCCTATCTTGAGATAACTGTGCATTAGCTTGTAACTCTGCTAAATCATTTTGTGCATTAGCTATACTAGCTTGTAAATCACGTTGTACTTTATCTAAAGCAGATTGATTATCTGCTCTAAACTTTTCAACATTAGAATTAAATGTTGTACTATTATTTTGTACATCAGTTTGATAGTCTTGTAATTGTTGTTGAGCTTTAGCTAATGCTACATTTGCTAATTCTACATCTTCTCCTGTAAGCAATGCATTAACTCCAATGGTTGATGTTGTATAGTCTACATCAGATGAAGCTGCCTGATATGAAGGTGCACTTCCTACACCAGCAGCAGCAGCAGCAGTTACAGTAGTATTAAATCCAACTGTTACCTCACCAATCGTACCAACATCATCATTTCCTGGTCCAGAATAACTTACTGTATTAATTCCAGTTAAAGTAGGTGCTGAAATACCAGTAAAACTTAATGAACCAACAGTAGCACTAGGGTCAAATCCAGTTAAATTATAGCTAGTTAAAACAGAATATGAAGGTGCTAGACCTAAATCTACTTCACTAGCTGCAGCAACTGCTTCACTATTAGTTACAGTTGATGCTTGTGCTGTTCCTACATCATCATTACCAGGACCACTATAAGTAACTTGAGTTAATAAACTAGTTCCAGTAGGTGGTGATATAGTATCTAATCCACTACTTAAATTAACTAAAGTAGTATTTTTAACATTTAAAAATTTTCTTAACATTTGTTGAGATGCATATAAAACAACACCTCTTTCTAATTCTTTTGGAAAACGAGATATATCAGTTGAACTATAAGTTACTGAAGTATCTGGAGTAATATGTACTACACTTGCAGTTTCACTAGCTGTAGGTGTAGGATAAACATTCAATGTATCATCAAGTATATAATACTTAGGGTCAAACTTACTAGTATAATAAATACTATTAGCATCACTTAAATTATGTCTATCTACTGAATCTATTTCATCGCACTCTCTACTTCTAGTACCATCGTTTCTTGAAACACTACATATCTTTAAAACATTTTCTGTAGTAAGTGTAGAAGGACTATTACTTAAAGTAGTACTTTGTGTTAACTTTGGTTCTATAGAAGGATTATTCATTACATACTTTGTAATAAATCGAACACCATCTACTAAATAACCAGTAGCTTCTGTAGTATAAGAACTAATACTTCCTGTTATTGCTTCTATGTCTGTTTGAAAACTCATTTACCTTCCTTTAATTTAAAATTCTTTGGGGGAGTATATTTCAACTCCCCCTTATGTTCAACTATTAGCTAAACTTCAATACAGCGTGAGTTTCAGGTAGTTGAATTTCAAGACCTGCTTCAGTAAGAATCATGTCTTTTCTTCCGTCAACATCATTGTTTTGAATGTTAGTAATAATCTGAGTATCTCTAGACTCACCGTTACCAGCTAATGGTCTATAACTTACGTTATTTAAATCAATAGCTACAGCGTGGTTAGCCCATGGACCTCTAAGTAGTGGTTCCATTACAAAGTTAAGAGTACCATATAAGGTATCTACTTTAGTTACAGGAACACCATTGAATAGTGACGCACCTTTTTCAATATTAACTTGAAACGGATTGTACTGATATGCCATGGTGTTTCCTAAGAATGAAGTTCCACCTAATTTGTTAAGCCAGTTCATGATAGAACGTGAAGCAAGGACAAGCTTGTTGCCACCTGCTGCAGATTCTGGGTCAAAAATATCTGACATAGCATCCACGAAGTCATCATAACCTGATGAAGCATATGTGAAAGCTTTTACCCTTCCGTATACTTCAGTGTAAGGTAAGATACCCCATGTTTTACGAGTTTGTGAAGTTGATGATTCATCTACTTCACCATAACCGAATAATAGAGCATTTTCAATGTCCATCTTATGTTCCATAAGTTTCTCTTGATATACTCTCATGTATTCATTAGCGTCTCCACGATAACGTGTAGCTAAAGAAGTACCAGAGAAAAGAGGTACTGCAGTCTTAAAGATTTGACAGTATCCTTCTCTTGAGTAGAACTCATCTCTCCAACCATTTGGAGCTGTGTCTCCTTCTGCCCATGCTGAACCAATTACTTGTCCTTCATTGTTATCTGCTAAAACAATAGTGTCACCTGAACTTAAAGTTGTAACATCAATAAGTCCATTTTCAACACCTAGTTTAATTGCTTTAACAAATTCTGCAGAAATTGAAGTGTCTGCTGAGTTCTGAGTTAAATCAGTAACACGATAATATGCAACAACATCTGAAGCTGTAGAACTAATTGTAGCTACACCTTTAATTGCAATCATTTGTCCAACTGTTAAAAACTCTGCTTTATATTCGCCGCCTGTTACTTTTCTTCCATACACATCATAGTTAACATCAATTTTATGAGAAGCTTTTGCTAAATTAAATGTAGCTTGTGTTGGTGATGCTCCAGCTGTTAAAGTGATAGCACCATCAATCAAGAAGTTTCTTCTTTGCCATTGATGTCTTTTTTCTAAGAACTTGAATACAGGGTCATCTGTAGGTTTCTTAGCAACTTTTGATAAATATGCGAAGAAAGGTGAAGCAGCTGGGTTTAATTCGGCGACTCTCTCACCGAAGTTAAATATTCGTCTACTATC
>Ga0136656_1000871_pt1 | contig 10725 bp, 9 predicted proteins | sample CPBDNA_9_FD_94862 | JGI IMG/M metagenome (GOLD analysis project Ga0136656, IMG submission 94862) | Freshwater to marine salinity gradient microbial communities from Chesapeake Bay, USA - CPBay_Sum_15_0.8_DNA (version 2) | ecosystem: Environmental > Aquatic > Marine > Coastal | place: USA...
CCGCTTTATACATGCGCGGCGATTCTTCGGCTGAGCCATAAAAATGATGCGCCGTGCTAAGCATCTGACAGCTTTCGAGAATCATCTTGACAACGTGCTTGTCGCAAAGATCTTGTGCCGCTTTTGCGGCGTCTTTGTCTACCATAAAAATGTTCATGAGTGCTTCTCACTAGGATAGTTAAGGAAACGCTAAGCACTAAGCTCAGCATTGAGAGCACGGCGCGCACCGTGCGCTCTGTGCTAGGCTTAGTCTGCTTTTTTTAGCAATCCGCTTTCATCAAGATAGTTTTTAAAGACTTGCACGGCTTGCTTAGCGTCTGACACGCAAGCTCTATCATTGAGATAAATATCGAGCGGTTGCTTGTCCTGAAAAATGTACTCAGAGAAGCACCGGCCATATCCGCCGAATGTCAGATACTTGCCAAACTTTTCAGCGGGTAGCTTTTCAACAGCTGAAAAGAAACCGCGTCGAAAAGCACTTGGGTGTCCGATCATGCTAGCTAGTCTTTCAGGTAGAATCTTTTCACCAGCACTTTTAGCGGGAAAGCTAACAAAGCAAATATTCGAGTTTTTGTCGCCGCTCGTCTGCCAAAAGCAAAGCACTTCGACTTGATAGCCGTAGCTCTGTAAAACTTCAATCAGTGCCGTAGTGATAACGCCACGCCATAATAACTGAGTTGAAGAGTAACCGGCGTGCACGGCGACGTTTAGGCCAAGACGTACTATCTTGGAACGCTTCGCCGGTGTGTCGCGTTCTGGGTACTGATACCAGTGGTTTTCCTCACCAGCTAAAAACGCGTCAATGTCAATCTCATCGCCCTCATCTTTTAACTCACACTCTTGGACCTTGCGCAGACTGGCAACGGTGCCTTCGATCTCATTGCACATTTCTTGTGCTTTGGTAGCACCGTCGCCCCAACCATCGCGCAAAATATCCTGCCATTCCTGCCAGTCTTTTGTACCACTCCAATCAGTGCTAGGCTTTGAGCTAGCTTTTTGATCATGCTCAGTACCGTGCAGAAAATGACCTTCGCACCGTGCCACATAATTCGGCGTTGCTGTAAAGTTTAGAAAGTCGTCACGGTTAGCGGCTATCATGCACGCTATTTCTTTTTTCCTTTGTTTCTCGATCTTGAATTGCATTTGATGCCTCACTAGGATTGTTAAAAATTAAGCACGTGCGTTGCCGATCGTGTACAACATGCCTTGCACGTCTTTCGCGTGTCCGCGCCAGATTAAGCCGGTGCAAAGATCTTTCAGGCATACACCTGCACCAATCAACTTAGCACCATCACGCACGGCGCGGCTTGAAATCCATACGCGATTAGCTGAGCCGTTGCGTCGCGCAGACCGTACAACGTGTAGCCATTGCTCTTTGGTTGGCACGTCTGAGCCGCGTAGCGTGTCCGCGCTTTCATCGGCTTTAGCGGCACCAATTAGCGCCGCTTCAAACGCTTCATCTACAGGCCAGTGCAGAAAGAAAAACCGGTCTAGTGTGCTAGCGTCGATTTGTTGCGCCGCGGAGTATTCTGCATCCGCGCCGTTGCCAACAGTATTTGCACCGGCAATCACGATACAGTCAGCATGTTTTTCAATCACGCCGTCCGGAGTGACTGCAAACCCGTTATCTAAAGCGGCGTTCAATGACTTCAAAACGTTGTCATTGGCGCAGTCAATCTCATCTAAAAGAATTACGCCGCCGTCGCGATACACGCGAACAAATTGCGACTCGTGATATTCGCCGCGAGCGTCGCGAATTCCGAATAAGTCGCCCTTACTAGACTGGCGCGAAAACGCTACAAAGCCGAAAGGCAATTCAAGCGCGTCCGCTACGGCTTTCGCGGCGCTCGTCTTACCGGTACCGGCGGGACCATACAACCAGACGTTTAGCCGCGCCGTGGCTAGCTGCAGCAATTGGGGGAAAAATTTGTGTTGAAGGCCCACGTTTTTGAAGTCGCCGCTAATTTGCTTGACTTCGATTTGTTTAATGGCTGGCGTTGCGTGTTGCTTGATAAGCTCAATCACTTTACTTTCATCAATCTCTGCTTTTGGTGCAGAAAAACCGGTTGCTTGCAACGCGTTCGCGATTGCTATTGTTAGCGCGTTGTCTGCGCTATTTTGTGGGGTAGGTTGTGGGGTAGGTTGTGGCGGTGTTGCTGGTATTTCTTCAACTTTTTCGCCGTTTATTAAACAATTAGCGGCGTGCTCAGCCGCATCAAAATTATTTAGCACATAAGGCTCAATAACTTTAATGCAATCAATTTTGCTCAGATAATTTGTGGCAACTGAATTGCCTTTGAAATATCCAGTTTTACGCACGGCGCGGCGTAGGTCATTCAGATCAAGAGTGTTTAGATCAGTGAATGAAGAGATTGTCTGGTTATCGAGTTCAATTTGCATTGCGTGCCTCACTAGGAAAATTAGTTGCCGCGAAATTGCGGCGAAACGGTTGCAACCTGCTTGATTTCAAGCATTGCGGTCAATCCTTATATGAAGTTGCAAGAGTGTCAAGACAACCTTGCGAAAATAATTTTGTGTATCCTGAAATTTGAATAATCTTAAAGCAGGTAAAGACTGGCTTGAATGCCTAAATGATAAATATTGCATCACGTATTCATTTTGTCGCCGTTGTCTTGCGACTTTACGCAAAATTAAATATGATTAGCGGCGCTATAGCATGAAATTTAATCATTTATTTACGGGTTTAAATGTATGACTAGTTTAAAGCGTGAAAAACGCGACACAAAGGGCGAAAACGCCCGCAAAGAGCCAATCCAGCGAACTAAAATTTCGCCGATCGATGTAAACTTAATTGAATCGCCGCAAGAATGTAATGACGTTTTTGAAGCTAAACAACAGCTAATAGAACGCGCAAAAAAGAAGCGTTTAGCATTGCTTCAGGAAATGGATGTTCTCTGGGCTGCGGAGCAATATAGAATACAATATGAAAATGCGAATGCTAAAGAAGATACACGCGGCGCAGTAACAGCCCTTAACTCTTTACTTGATCGGCTTAAAATATTCGAAAGACTAAGCGCGGAACAAATCAAACTTAAAGCCGATAAATGGACACTAACTAATACCCGTCAAATGCAGTTAGATTTAGCACAGCACGCCATTCAATCCGGTGACTTAGGACTGGCGGCGCGAATGATTGAGCAATTATCAAAGCATGCGCCGGAAACGAATGACCTGATTGAGTACGAAAGTCAATTAAATCAGTTACTTGACACTCGTTAGAATAAGTTCCATATCGTACATTATCGGCTTCATAACGGTAAAGACGTTTTAAAAGCTCATGATTTCAGTGACTTAGCGGCTTGCGGTGCGAACGCTTGAAAAAATGTTCGCACGTGCCGCTAATCACGCGCCAGACCACCCCCACCCCCCCCCCAGAGCCACGACCCCCACCCCATATAATTTTTACCTCCCCTGAGCGATTTTTATACACAGGCAATTTTGTAACGTAATATGTTGCAACTTGTAACTTACAGTGATACAATATGCACCAAAATAGAGTAGAACTCCTTGAAGTATGCGGTTCTGATTTCTCTCACGCCCGTGCAGCATGGGCTTCCACGAACGCAGAGATAGACAAGAACCCGAATTACAAGTCACCTGATAAAATAGCGAATCTTTTAAATTACTTAGCCGACCATAATCACGGAACACCCTTTGAGCACTCGCTACTCAGCTTTCGTGTAACCGGTGACATCGCTTCCCACATTCACTGCTTAAAGCATCGCACCGGAGTCTCGATCAATTGCGAGTCTGCTCGATATAAGGAACTAAAAGAGGATCTATACTACCTACCTGATGATTGGCCGGATGAAGAATTGGCAGTTGCCCAACAGACGATTGAGCAATGCCATGCTCTTTATCATCAGCTAATCGAGCGGTTGGAACCAGTAGTCGGAAGAAAACGAGCAAAAGAGTCAGCCCGGTTGGTGCTGCCCTATGCACATCAGCTGCGGTGGGTGATGTCGATGAATTTTCGGGCCTTTGTTCACTTCTATAAGTTACGGGCTGCATCGGACGCGCAGCTGGAAATTCAACAAATTGCTGAAGGAATGCTAAAGCTGATTCGTCAAACCGGTAAGTTTCAGCACTCTCTACGCGCACATTCATTGATTGAATGATTACCGATAAGTACAGGGAGATTTTACAGAAGCTCAAGGACGATCCCCTCTTTTACTTCGAGAAAATAATACGGATCGAACGCTTTGGAAGCGGTGAGCTAATTCCCTTTGTACCAAACGATGTACAGAAAATTCTCCATTATCGGTGTGAAGACCAACTCAAGCGGACTGGTCTGGTTCGACGGGTGGTGCTGAAACCACGGAGATCAGGGTTGAGCACGTACTGCTTATCCCGTTTCTACCGTGCGAGCACTTTCTCGCAACAAAAGCGAATCGCGATCGTTGCGCATGATGACGATACCAATCTGACCCTCTTTAATATGGTCAGAACGATGGAGAGAAATCATCCTGCCCCGCTAAAACCGAAAGTTGGTTACTCAGGTAAGCGAGAACTGCACTGGCAACAACTGAACACACGTTTTCGTCTCGGTACTGCTGGAGGTTCGGAGATTGTCGGTGACCAGATTTCCTTTCTGCACTGCAGTGAGGTGTCCCGTTGGGGTAATTCTGCAAGCGATTATGCTTCTGCTCTACTCAAGAACGTAGCGATCGCAGACGGGACAGAGGTGCTATTTGAAAGCACCGCACGCGGCGTAGGCGGATTCTTCTATCAGATGTTTTGGGATGCTTACGAAAACCAATCTCGCTCCGGTTACGAAGCAGACTTTTTTCCTTGGTTCGTTTTTGAATCATATACGAAGCCTTTCATTGATGAAGCGGAGAAGGAGGCGTTTCGCGAGTCCATTGGCAAAGACCCACGCTATGGTGGCGAAGAGGAACTACGCTTACTCGATGAAACCGTAACCTACGAAATCGGTGAACAGGGAAATTTAGCATTCGGAGTAACCCTTGAGAATCTGCATTGGCGAAGGCAAGCGATTGACATCAACTGCCAAGGAAGACTGGAAGATTTTCATCAGGACTACCCGACAACTGCGCGAGAAGCATTCTTAGCATCCGGTCGCATGGTTTTCGAGCGCAACCTGCTGGAGCGCATGCGCCAACGAATTGACTATGCACCGAAGCCAACGCGTTTCGATCTTCCCGTCAACCGCTTTGCCAATGATACTTCGAGTGCCCTGCGATACCTGATTGAACCGCAGGAGTTTGGCGAGTTAGAGATATTTCGGGAACCGACTGCCAACGGTGAATATCGTATCGGAGTAGACGTTTCCGAAGGAATTGAAGTCAACGATCGTGATACGGACTGGTCGGTCGCCACGGTTTTGGATGCTCTATCCTACGAACAAGTCGCGCTACTGCGCACGAAAACGGACCCGGACCTGTTAGCGTGGAAGCTAACGACCCTTGCTCAGTACTACAATGAAGCCCTGTTGATCGTTGAACGTAACAATCATGGACTGGTTACACTACGTTCCCTGCTGGATAAACATCACTACGCCAAGCTTTATCATGAGATTAAGCTCGATGAACGGGGTATGCGACGGACCAAGCGTGTAGGGTTTCTGACAACGATTCGCAGCCGACCGCAGCTGGTTGATGTACTGAGAGAGTTGCTGCGAAACGAGGATCTGCTGGTGCGATCACCGAAGATTCTTGATGAGTTGATGACGTTCGTAGTGTTACCCAATGGCAAGGAAGCAGCAAATTCCGGCAGTCATGATGACTGTGTAATGTCACTCGCACTAGCCGCTTGGGGGTGCTTAAAAAGCCCGTCGATCTATAGGAATACGGCTTTTGACGCACCAAAGCCTGAACCGCAAAAACGTAACCTTTTTGCTCATGTTACACCACGGTGATTCCGCAATTTCTGCTTAAAGAAATCTCACTGACACCCCCAATGAGAGTTCCAACTATGGCAATTGAAGAGCTTCATTCGATCTTGGATGACGTTCGGGTTTTCGTGGAGAGATCGCGAGAGCAAGAATATGAGTCTTTTGCAGCTGTCGAGATGCACAGCAATCTGTTGGATGACATTGAAGAACTGATTGACGAGTACGAAGACGAATACGTTGAAGACGATGACGAGGATTTAGATGATTGAGCAAGCCCAACCAAGTTATCCCGGTATTGGGCAAGACTCTCTTGCACAATTAGTTCGTGAGAAATTTGACCGTGCACGCGAATACCGGCAAGCGATTGAATCCGATCGTTGGTTACCCGGAGAAGACGCCTATAACGGTATTTTTCCGGATGCTCCGACCTATACGCGAACCAGTGATCGACCACCTTTCATGGCGATCACCCGTCGTGAAGTCGCCAGTGCACATATTAAGATCAATGCGTTGATGTTTCAGAACGGAGAAATTCCGTTTGTCATTCAACCGACGCGGTATCCCCGTTTCGTTCCGTCAGATATTCATCAGTTTGCTGATGGCATGGCTGAAATGTCAGACCGTGAACGGCGTCTTTATCTGGATGAACTGCGTAAGGAACTGCCGATTGACACGATTCTACGAGATCGTGCGAAAAACATTGAAAATCGCATTCGAGACGTACTGGATCGCACGGATTTCACCAATGAAATCTCGAAATGTATACACGAATTGATACTGCACGGTACCGGAGTCATGAAAAGCCCGGTGCTCATTCATCGTAATTATCCGGTTTATCGCGGTCGTTATGCCAATCGACTACAGAGAATCGAGTCAGCTATCGAGCAGGAACTACTTCCGGCCAGTAAATTTGTCAGTATTTTTAATCTTTATCCTTCTCCGGAAGCCGAAAGCCTAGAAGACGTTAGCTATATTATCGAGCGCAAGCAGCTGTCTTCCGTGCAAGTTCGTCAGATGTTGACGGAACAACGTGGTTTTGATCTGGAAGCCGTTTCTGATGTGCTGGAACGTCGAGTCTATTCCAAGGGCAATGAAATAGCGCAGCCGCTAAATCCGCATCAGGAAAGCTACACCGAAGAAGAGAAAGAGTACGAGTTACTTGAATTTTGGGGGGTATTAGACCAAGACGATTTGGAAGGCTACATCGACACATCCGAGTTGGATAACCTGAGTGTCTTGCCCGTCTGCATCTATGTTCTGGGTGACAGAACAGTTAAGGCCACGCTTAGCCCTTATGACGGTATGTTGCCGTATCACTTTGGTTACTGGCAACGGGTACCGCACAGTATCTGGGGTGACGGAGTGTTCTGGAGCATTCGGGATGTACAGTCCCTGCTAAATTTTAGCATGGCGATGTATGTCGAAGGCAAACAGATTAGCTCTTTACCGATGGCCGGTATGGATGCGAGCCAGTTAGCGGCGAATGAAGATCCAACGGATCTTTATCCGGGCAAGATCTTTCAGTTTGCTCCGGGTTCGGATGTTGGCAGTGCATTTAAGCCAATCGTGATTCCGGATGTGACTCATGGCCTGATGGATATGATGCAGTTTCTGCAGAGAGAAGCGAATCTTTCCAGTGGACAATCACCAATCGGCATGGGCCAGACCGCACCTTATCAGACGCGTACCGCGACCGGTATGAGCATTTTGAACACGAATGCGCAGAAACAAACGGCGTCGGTTGTTCAATCGATCAGTAACATATTACGTGGTGCGATCAACGGAATCTATCGGTGGATCTTAGTGGATACGGATGATCCGAATCTTCATTGTGATGCCGAAGCACTCTGTACAGGTTACGACCGTTTTGTCGCCGAAGAAATTCACAATCAACAGATGCTTCAGTTTCTGCAGACCGTGATGAACATTCCGGGCCTGACGGAGCAACTGCGCATGGATCGTTTCGCTAAGCCCATGTTGCGAGCCTTTAACATGAATCCGGATGAGATGCTAAAGACTCCGGAAGAAATGCAACAAGCTCAACTGCAACGTGAAGAAGCAGCCCAGAAGCAGATGCAGATGGAAGCGCAGAGCAAGGCGCTATTAGCACAGATTGATCAGCAGAAATCAAAGCTCGATGCTGCTCTGGAAGAGAGAAAGTCAATTGGCGAGCAACGCAGAGATCTTGAGATTCGCAGGATTATGAACCTGATGGAGAACGGACAAGATCCGGGTCCGATTACCGATTTTACAGATCTTAGCGTGATTATCCGTGAAGAACTGCAGAAGCAAAAGATGCTGGAAATGCAACGCCGCGAGCAACTTCGTGCGCAGGAAATAGAACGAGATCTTCAATTAGCACAGCTGGAAGACGCCGAGTATGCAGAACTACAACGCTCACAAGCCCGGTCAGGTGCACCCGCTAACACCGGAAGAGGTGCGAATCCTTCGGCAGAGTCCGATGTGGCTGCATCTGGAAGAGTACCTGAACTATCGAATTCAACAGGAATCTCATCTGGCCCTGCAGCCGGTCAACCCCGACCAATGTAAGGACCATAATTTACGTGTCGGCAAGATTCAGGCTTTTCGTGAGATTCTGAATTACCCCGACGCATCCTCATCATCTAAAAGAGTATGACCTCCGAAACAGTGGAAGTTACGGAAGAAGTGCAGAAGGAAACCCCTTCACCCCAAGAATTCTGGAGCAAGCTAATCGAACCCGGTGCCAAGGTGGAAACCCCACCCGAAGTACCAGAGGTAGTAGATGAAGAACCAGAAGAACTGGAAGTTGAGGAAACGAAAACGGTGAAAGCCGAACCGGAAGACCCGTTAGCGAGTGACCCCAAGCTAGCGAAACGGTTTCGAGATTCACAAGCTTTCATTTCGCAGCTAAAGCAGGAAAATCGCGATCTCACCAATCAGGTGGGAAAGCTCTCCGAGCAGATGAAGGAACTAAGCCGTTCGATGCAGACTGCGCAGACCCCGCAGAATGCTCCGGTAAAGCAACCTTCGAAGCAAGAAGTAAATGACGTGATGGCGGAAGTGATGGCTTCCCTTCCCGATGAAGTCAAGGACGAGGTGCAAACCTTTCCGGAGCTTTTCAGGGGAATCGATGCCCTGATCAAGCACCATCTGTCATCTGCGAACAAGGAGATTGAAGAAGACATTGCTGAAGTCCGCCGAAGTCGTCGTGAACGTGTTGTGCAAAATAGTCTACGCGAACGTCATAATCTGGCTAATTCGCAGCTAGGCATTACCAATGCCGCGCAGTTGGACTTGGATGACGGAACTTTCGCCCAGTGGGTGCTAAGTGAACCGTGGCGCAAGAACGTCGTGATGGATTTCGAGAATCCGAAAGGATTTGTTGATTTGCTTCGTAGCTTTTTCTACGAGTATCCGGAACTTGCCAAGCTAAGTAATTCGAATACACCCCCCGTAGATGAAGAGCGACAGAAAGCAGACGCTAAAAGAGATGAACGACGAAAGCAAGCTAGTCATTCGATACCTGCTAAACCTGTTACACGTACTCCTCAAAAGCCGAAAACAGTACAAACGCCTGACGATAAGCAATTGTTATGGCAGCAATTAACAGCAAAAGTTAGCTAAGAGGTTAAAATGGCTTATACAGTTAGTAACTACGTCAACGTAACAGGTCAAAACCTGTACGGAGACTTGAGCGTGGAAGACGCGCTTACCATTCAGTCGAAGATGTTGCCTGTGGCAAAAAAGCACCTGACTTTCGCACGTTTCGCGCAGAAAGACACCAAGGGGCAGAACCAAGGAAACGTCATTCGCCATCGCCGCTACAAGAAATTTCCCCTTTCAGATCAACCACTTGGAGAAGGTGTGACTCCTGATTTCGACGTGCTCGAATCAGAAGTGATCTCACATACTGTTCGACAATATGGGCGGTACGTGCCGGTGACCGATCTGATGGAAATTCTTGGGCAAGACCCCTATATCAGCATCATTACAGAACGCCAAGCGCAACAAGCTGCAGAGACAATGGACCTGTTGGCTTACAAGCACTTTAGAGCACCTGCTAATGTAATTTACACCAACGGTGCATCCCGTGCAGCTGTGAACACCAAGCTCACCGTTAGTGGTAACAACTGTCCACAGTTAGACTCTGCTATTCGTTTTCTTGAGGGCAATGATGCAGTTAAGATGACCGAAATGCTAGCAGCTACTCCGGACATTGCTACTACACCAATTCGGGCTGGATTCATTGCCATTTGTCACCCGATTTTACGACAAGATCTGGAAGCGATTCCTGATTTTGTACCGGTTGAGAAGTATTCTGATTCCGGTGCTGCAATGGAGATGGAACTTGGAAGCTACAAGGGTATTCGATTTATCGGTACTACACAGGCAACCGCGTTCGAAAATGCGGCTGGTAACACTTCAACCGGTGCTGGAGCAACAGGTGGTACTAATGTTGTGGAGAATGCTACTTACGCCGATGTTTATCCGATCGTAATCTTTGCAAAAGATAGCGTTGGAACGGCCACCATCGGTGGTATGGATAGCATCATTCCCAAGGTAGTTCGACCAACTCCTAGCGGCACAGACCCCTTGGGTCAACGCGGTACCGTTGGTTATACATTTATGTTTGGAAGCGTGATTCTTAACGAGGATTGGATGGTTAGCATCGAGACAGCTGTCTCTTCTCTAACTGCTCCAACTGCCGGTACTTACTACGCGTCCAATAGTTGATTGATTCGCCGCTAAGTCGTGCGACTCGCAGAACTTAGCGGTAATTTCTAGCTCAAAGGAGTTATTATGAAGAATGATAAAATGCAAATGAGTTACGTGCCTCAGACTACTGAGCATAAACTCATTTCTTCGAA
>Ga0136656_1000872_pt1 | contig 10715 bp, 5 predicted proteins | sample CPBDNA_9_FD_94862 | JGI IMG/M metagenome (GOLD analysis project Ga0136656, IMG submission 94862) | Freshwater to marine salinity gradient microbial communities from Chesapeake Bay, USA - CPBay_Sum_15_0.8_DNA (version 2) | ecosystem: Environmental > Aquatic > Marine > Coastal | place: USA...
ATTCGTCATCTACACTTTCTTTTCCAGCTTCTTTTCTCTGGATGGCATCCTCATGAGCGAGAATTCTGCTAACTGCGCTGTAGGGTCCGGTTACAATTTCCATACCCTCTGCGAGGCCGGAAGTCACCTCAATATATTCATCATCCTGAATCCCGGTAGTCACTGGGACGAGTGAGACCGTTCCGTCTTCAGACACCACAAATACTACCTCTACGAGATCATCTTCTTCATACCCTTCGAGGGATGCTGCTTTTTTCACCTCTTTGTAATCACGGGTAGTCACTGCCTGAAGGGCTACGGAGAGAACATTCTCGGCGCTGGCTGTATGTATTTCAACAGAGGCTGACATTCCTGGCCTGAAGGGGGAGCGGGAGGATGGAAGTCTGAGGTCGGCCCAGGAGGCAGGGTCGAGAAGGACCTTGACCACGAAGTTGGTAACCTGATCGCTTGACAAGGCGGTGGCTGAGGATGCAGAGTTGGCAATTTGCGTGACGGTGCCCCGGAAGACCTGATCGAGGTAGGCATCAACCTCAACATCGACTTGATCACCGACGTTGACTCTGAGTACGTCATTTTCATTGACATCTACCTGCACCTCCATTCTGCTCATATCTGCGATTCGCATCATCTCGGTGCCTGCCATTTGAATCGTACCGACCACACGTTCACCCTTCTCGATATTCAGGCGTGACACGACTCCATCGACCGGCGCATAAATTGAGGTTCGGCGCAGACTGGTTTGAAGTTCTTTGAGAGAGGCTTCGGCGCTTTTGACGGTAAATCCGGCGGCGAGTGACGATTGGCGGGCGGATTCGAGGGTTGCATCGGCTGCTTTCAGGTTGGCTTTTGCGGACTCGAGATTTGCCTCGAGGACCTGAAGATTGGAAAGGGATGCATCAAAATCGGCCTGGGAGACTACGCCGTCTTTAAGCAGCCCTTCATTTCTTTGATGCACGGTACGGGCATTGACCAGTTGGGCTTCTACCTGCTTAACCTGTGCTTCTGCCTGAAGGCGGGCTGCGATATTTCGTTCGACGCCGGCTCTGGCATTTGCCAGTTGGGCTTTGGCGTTATCGACAGCTGCGCGGCCCCTGTCAACTGCTGACTGAAACGCATCCGGATCTACCCTGGCAAGCAGCTGGCCCTGAAATACTGAGTCACCTTCCTCGACGTACAATTCGACAATCTCTCCGGAGACAGCGGAGCTGATGTTGACTTCTGTCTCCGGGAATATGCGACCGCTTGCGGCGACTGTTTCATCAATTGTACGAAGGATAACTGATTCTACGGTGACTTTCTCCCCCCTTGCCTTTGTGCGGGACCGCCAAACTGAAGCGACGACCAACAGCACGATTAGGCTAATAAGTGAAATGAGGAGAATGGTGGTTCTTTTTCGCTTTGCCATGGTGTGTGACGATTGAGGAAAGGAGTTGGGCAAAAAGAGTTAGAAGAAACGTACTGGCTCTGAAAAGTCGCTCAACGCCCATTCGAGGGTTTTGAGCTGGTACAGGTAATTATACTTGGCTTGAATACTCTCGAGCTGGGCCTGTTCGAGGGCCATTTTTGATGTGGCATAATCGATGGCGTTCAGGGCTCCGAGTTCAAATCTTTTGCTGGCATTGTCGAAGGCGGCCTGTTGCGCGCGAAGGGAGAGCAGGGCCACTTGATATCTCGCCTGAGCGGCCCGGGCCGCGGCAAGCGTTTGTTGTATGTCATTACTAAGAGATTGAAGGCTTTGCTGGTAGCTCAACTCGGCATTCAGCGCTCCCAGTTTAGCCCGTTGCACACTTGACTGAATGGAAAACTGATTGAAGATGGGCAAATTGAGTCGGAACCCAAACTGCTGCCCGAAATTATCGCGAAGTTGATCGGTGTAGGGCACGTCTGAAAAGGTAAACTGGGACTGTGGGAATTGAACTTCCGCAAATTCGTTGTTAATGATGACTGTTTGAGGCTGACTGAATGCAATTCCGCTTATTGAGGCGTTCTGGGTCCGGCTTGAGTAGTTTGAAAACAAGCTACCGAACACACTTAGTGATGGCAGCATTCCTGAGCGAGCCACCGGAATCCCAAGTCTGGCGCTCTCGACCCTTGCCTTACTCGACAAAATCTGAGGGGCGGCACTGACTCCATTTGAGTAAAGCCTCGAAAAGGTAAATGCCTCCAGATCCACATCCTGTGGAACATCAATATCCGGACGCTCAATCTCCAGCTGATACTCTCCTGGCAGATTTAACAAAGCCTTGAGTGAGAGTTTGGCAGCCTCAAGTGAGTTGTTTGAGGCTACTACTGCTTGTTCGTCACGTGCCAACTGGGCCTGAATGGTGAATATGTCATTCTCTGGAAGTACGCCAGCAGCTATCAGCTTTTTGGTTTGGTCAAGTTGGTTTTGGGTGATTTGCCGGCTTTTTCTGAGTGCTTCGAGTTGGTCAGAAGCAAGAAGGGCATTGAGGTAAGCTTCAGACACTGCATTCAGTTGCTGAATCTCAGTAAATTTGAGATTCTGCTTGCCAGCCTCGAGTTCTGCCTGGTTTCTCTTTATGTTTGAGAGAATGCGGTTTCCGCTGTAGAGCGGCATGCCGGCACTCAGTGAAAACCTATTTGATGTGATGCTCTGAGTTTCGAAGGCGTTGGTTACCGGGTCGATGGTACGCCCGAAGTTTCCGCCATAGTCAACAGTAGCATTTAGGGAAGGGAGTCTGGACATCTGGCTCTCACGAAGATTCACTCCTGCAATTTCATAAGATACTTCGGCCTGTTTTAAGGCTATGTTATGCTCGCGGGCATATCGCAGACACTCTTCAATCGACCAAACAATTGCACTGTCTTGCTGGGCGAGTGACTGAAGTGAATAAATCATCAGGAAGAAAAGAGAGAGGAAAAATATTCTAAACAAGTTCATAGAAGCATTTTTTGACCAGATTGGTCTGCAAGTTTCGGGTTTCCTAAGGATTTAAACAGAACAATTCTATCAAAAGGCCTGAAATTCGGATAAAAGCGAAGAAGCTGTAAATTTGGATGATTCGAAATACTGTGATGAACAAAGGATTGACCTTTCAGACGGGCGGAAATCCATGGCGATTGCCGCTGGTAATCCTCGGAATATGTATTCTGGGATTATCGGTCATCTACACCAGCTATCTGGCCCGTCAGCTCAAGGATCAGGAGTCCAGAAATGCGGAAACTCTTGCAATGGCCTGGCAGACATTCAACACACTACCCCCCGTCGAAGAGGGGGAGGATATCGATTTGACTTTGATTGCCCATATTCTGGAGCAAAACCAGCATATTCCCATCATTCTGGAAAATGACCGTGGTGGCATTGACTTTGCGAGGAACTTTGGAGAGCAGAAAGACACGGACAAGGCGTTTTTGAAGCGTGAACTGGAATCTATGAAATCGGCCGGTGTTATTCCTGATACCATTATGCAGCCCGGCTTTTCCTTGTATTTGTATTACAAGCGCTCGAACCTTCTTCTCCTTCTCACCTATTTCCCACTGATTCAGGTCATTCTGGTAAGTGCATTTTTAGGACTTGCATACTTTGGCTTCAACTCATTGCGGCAAGCTGAACAAAACAGAGTCTGGATCGGGATGGCCAAGGAGACTGCCCACCAGCTGGGCACTCCGATTTCCGCAATCATTGCCTGGATTGAATATCTGAAGAGTATCCATCCCGAAGATGAACGCACCGGAGAGGTCATACGGGAACTGGGAAAAGACGTGAATCGACTGGAGCTCGTCGCTGATCGGTTTTCCAAGATTGGTTCGGAGCCTGTGTTACAGAACACCGACTTGTATGAGGTGCTTGAACAGTGCAGGGTGTATATGCAGCCAAGGTCGCCACGCAAGGTTGAATACGATTTCCCGGGCCTGCAAAAACGGGCGCTGCTGGTCCGGATGAACCCGCATTTGTTCCATTGGGTTTTGGAAAATCTGATTCGAAATGCGCTTGATGCGATGGAGGGCACCGGGAAAATTACGGCCATGGTGTATCAGGAGGGAAGGCATGTTTGCATCGATCTTTCTGACACAGGAAAAGGAATTCCGGCGTCAAAATTCAGGGCGATATTCAGGCCGGGCTATTCAACAAAAAAACGTGGATGGGGATTGGGACTTTCTCTTTCCAAACGAATCATTGAATCTTACCACAACGGAAAGATATTTGTAAAAAAGTCAGGACTGAATCAGGGGACCACCTTCAGCGTGCGAATTCCGGGGGTTTCTGATAAGAAGGAGAATGTCTGATTATAATTATTTGCAAATTCCGGATGAATTGTTCCAATAATTTTTCCCAACTTCCCGTCATGGTTCCACGGAAGCTCATTCAATGGTGCGGGTTTTTCGCTTTTCTGGTGGTCGTTCAGCCGCAAGGGGGGCTTTGCCAGCGTCTTGTTGACCAGATTTTGCAGGTTTACGACAATCAATCCGGCATACCTCTGCCTGGCGCTGCGGTTTCGCTCAATGGAACTCCGGTTGATGTTACCGACAGTGAGGGGAAAGTGCTGCTTTCATCTGTTCGCTTCTCGGACTCCGTGAGGGTTGAATACCCCGGGTATGCAGATGTCACTGCTACCATTTTGAAAATACGTCGTGATGATGGACGGCTCGCTATGGACAGCCAACTCAGATTACTGGCGGATGTGGTTGTGTGGGGGCGACGCGATGACGCCTCGGACGAAATTCCGCAGTTGTTGTCCCGTGTTGACGCTGAGGCGATTGCAGCCTATGATTCACGCACCACAGCAGATGCCCTTGAGCTCAACAATCAAGCTTTTGTCCAGCGGAGCCAGTCAGGTGGGGGCAGCATCGTACTCAGAGGGTTTGAGGCCAACAAGGTCTTGCTGGTGGTTGACGGAGTTCGCATGAACAACGCAATTTATCGGAACGGACATCTGCAGAATGCCATTACGGTTGATCCTGCCATGCTGGACCAGATTGAGGTCATATATGGACCCGGATCATTGATTTACGGAAGTGATGCCCTTGGTGGCGTTGTCCATTTTCGGACGAGGGAACCGCGGTTGCTCTCTGGTCGGGAGGAGGGGATTGAGCGATTGGTAGAGACTCGGGTGATGTCGAGAGTCAGCAGTGCCAGTAACGAGCGCACGCTTCACGCCGATGTCAATGTGGGTACACGCACCCTTGGATTCGTGACCAGCCTCTCCGTTTCTGATTTCGGGCACCTTCGGGCAGGCGGGAATTATCCCTCTGACTGGCCGGATTTCGGAAAACGGCTGACCTATGCAGCCCGGAGCGGCGGGGTTGATCAAATCGTTGAGAATTCCAATCCGAACCTTCAGGTTGGGACAGCCTATAATCAACTTGATTTCATGCAAAAGGTCAGATACCGCATAGACGAGTCAAATGATCTTTGGCTGAATATCCAGTACTCGACTTCCTCTGACATTCCGAGATATGATCAGCTCATTGAGCCTGACAGGATCAATCCTCAGGGATTGAGATTTGCAGAATGGTACTACGGCCCCCAAAACAGAGTATTGACCTCTGTAAAATGGCGGACGCATGAGCGAAATCTGTATTTTGACAAGGCAACCTTTATTGCCTCCTGGCAGCAGATCAATGAAGATCGACTCACTAGGTTGTTTGGTAATCCGTGGCGGCTCTTCAATCTCGAATCTGTACAAATATTTTCCCTGACCGGAGATTTTGACCTCAATTTGTCTACTGGATTAAAAAACAGTGCACACCACCATTTACTGGCCTATGGATTTGAAATCAGTCACAATCTGGTTCAGTCAGAAGCCGGTCAGGTCAATATTGAAAGCGGGGAGTACCTCTATGGATTGGAGCCAACCCGCTATCCAAGCGGAAACAGCACCATGGGGAGTGGCGGAATCTATGCCAACTACACTTATCGCTCACCGGACAATCGACTGACAACCAATTCAGGACTCCGATTTTCGCTGACCCATCTCAGTGCCCGCTTCCAGCAGAAGGATCCAATCCCGTGGCCTGAATCCTATCTTGAAGGGGTTACTTCGACCAATACCGCACTAACATGGGCGCTCGGTGCGAAATACAAACCTATCGATGGACTTGAGTTCAGAGGGCTTGCCTCAACAGCTTTCCGGTCTCCAAATATTGATGATTTTGGGAAAGTAAGGCCATCCGGCGACTTCATTCAGATTCCAAACATTCAGCTCGATGCCGAGAATGCCCTAAACGGCGAACTCACAATAGCGTATACCCTGGCGGAAGGTGACCGTCAGAAAAAAAGACGTAGAAGGAGGCGCAGAAATCAGCGCAACCCATTTGGGCTGACCGCATCTGTGACTGGTTATTACACCTACATGACAGATGCAATTGTTCGGGCAAATGCTGATTTGTTTGGGGATACCATTCTCATCTTCAACACGGAACCATACCGGGTCCAGACCCTTGTCAATGCAACCGAAGCATATGTTTACGGCATTTCGACAAATATTGAGTGTTCATTGGGAGACAGGTGGGGGCTGACGACCGGTGTCACGTATACGCGCGGAAGAGAAATCAACAACTCAGTCACATCTCCTCTTGCGCATATTCCGCCTGTATATGGATCTTCAGTCCTGACTTATACCAGAGACCGCTTTCGAATCAGGGGTTCGGTTCGTTTTAACGGGGCCAAACCACTGAGCGAGTACAGGCTTGGGGCTTCTGATAATGAAGAGCTTGCAACACCTGATGGCGCTCTTGCATGGACTGTTTATAGTCTGTTTTCAAGTTACGAGCTCAATCAGAGGTTTAGGATTCAGCTTGGTATTGAAAACCTGACCGATTTGCATTACAGACCCTTCTCGGCGGGAGTAAGTGCGCCGGGGCGGAACTTCATATTGTCAGTGTATTGGAAATCATCCAATGAATAGGTCATTGCACGTGGAGTACGGAGGCTTCGGATATTTCAGCTGACAGGAGATGGTCCTTACATCATTTAACGCCATAGAGCAGTTTACCCTGAGGTTCATAGGCATCTCCTTCCACCCAGAAGGGTCTCTGGATATCGTTTGCAATCAGACGGGCTGTGCGGGCTGCCACCAGACAATATTTGAGCAGGTAATCCATATCCACTGAGGAAGCCTCATCTTCGGGCCGATGATAGTATTTGCCGATTTCTTCATCGAAATCCGTCAGTCCTGGAGAGAATGTGATGGCAGGCACCCCTTTTTTTGCGAAAGACACATTATCTGACCGGTCATACAAGTTTTGACGGGGTGCAGGGTCTGCAAGCACATTCAGATTTTCCTGTGAAGCTGCCAGATCAAGGTGTGATTGTACCCCGACACGGTCGTATCCAAATACTGAAACATGTTCTGTTGTATTGTATCCGCCGCCGTCCATATTCAAATTAAAAATTGTTTGCGACAACGGAATCACCGGATTTTCCGCGTAGTAACTACTCCCTAACAGGCCGAGCTCTTCCCCTGTGAAAGCGACCACAATCACAGACCTGGCAGGTGGGCTTTTGGCGAGACTTTTGGCTGCGCCCAAAAGAGCAACAACCCCCATTGCATTGTCCCGCGCTCCATTAAAAATAGAGTCCTCGGAGGAATACCGACCTCCCTGCTCCCCTACTCCAACGTGATCATAATGAGCTGTCAGGATGATATATTCTTGTGACAGGAGAGAATCCGTCCCAGGCAAAATTCCAACGACATTCCGGCTATTGATCGGGCGCTCCCTGAATCCAGAACTGAATAAGCCAACCTCTGTGGGTATTCCTTTTTGCATGTCGGCCCAGGTTTCTGACCCTGAAATATCATTTATCCACCCATAAGTCATGGATTGGTGTGCCTCAGATTCTTCTGTGAGTCGCATGGATTCTTTTCCAAAATACCGGAGGAAAAAGTTCCACGGAAAATTCAGCCTGTATAACTCGAAAAGAGCAACCGCCCCATGGCTTGCTGCAAGTTTCCGCTTTTCTTGCATGGCCTGAAATACGGTATTCGGGTCTTGGCCTTCTGGGGTCCCTGGCAATACGAAGACCACCTTCCCGTCGACATCGAGTCCTTCATAATCATCTTGATTGTCATCGCGCCATCCATAACCCGCAAAAACGGCATTGGCAGTAAGTTCAGTCGGTTTTCCGCCAAGGATGAGATAATCCTGAAGGTGAATGTACTGTTCACTTCCAATAGTCAACGCACTTGAATCGGGCGGGCTCACTGCTTGCAAAGGGACTGGCTGATACAGGCCTTCCACTCCTTCCGGAGACTGATATCCAAGGGAAAGAAGTGTCCCCTTAATAAACGCTGCTGCCACGGCACCTCCCTCTGAACCGGTATAGCGACCCTTCAATGCATCATCTGCGAGAAATCTCAACTGCATTTCCACGTCTTCTCTGGATATGTCATTTCCCGGCCGGCTTTCATGTGGTTGGGCGATTGCTCCAGTGAGCAGAAAGGTCATCAAGATAAACGCATACATTCTCATAAGATGAAATTTTCTGAAAGATCGGAAAAACAGTTTAGTCATGAATTCTCTCTATCATGCAATTGGGGTCATTCCTTCCCGGTGCAACCAGCTGTTGAAATCTTCACCATTGAGCGCTGTAGCCATGAGTCCCGGAAATTGATCTGGTGTACAAGCGAAAACAGGAATACTCAGCTGTGCGAGATCAGCCGCAAGTTCGTGATTATAGTCCGGGCTCCCTTCATCGTTCAGTGCAGGCAGGACGACCACCCTGACCCCCGACTTTTTGATTGTTGCAAGCAGACTTGTCACAGTCTCATCTTTTGATGCTCCGTCGAACAGATCTGAAATCAGAACGAGAGTAGTTTTTTGAGGATTCCTGATTTGGGAGCGTCCGTATTCCAGTGCCTTGCATATGTCAGTACCGCCACCTAAATTGATACCGAACAACAATTCTACCGGATCATTCAGAGAATCCGTCAAATCGACCACACTCGTATCGAATGCAATGAACTGGGTGGTGATGGAAGGCACTGACGCCAGGATAGAAGCCAAAATACCTGTGTAGACTGATGAGGAGGTCATGGACCCACTTTGATCCGATACGATTTGAATACATTGGAGGCCTTTCGACCGCGATTCAAACCCATAGAGTTTTTCAGGGATGATGGTTTGGAATTCCGGTTGGTACTGAGACAGATTTGCCATGACTGTTCGTTTCAGGTCAAGCACCTTGGGATGCGCATGTCTTTTGCGGCGTGCTTTCTGCAGTGCGCACTGAGCAGCTGAGCGGACGGGCTCTCGCAACCTTTCTTCGAGATTTTTAACCAGCTTTCGAATAATCTGACGTGCCGTATCTCTTGTCTGGGCCGGAATGAGCCCTCGAAGGCTCAGCAGCGAGGCTGCCAGATGGACATCCGGCTGAATGGTCTTCAAGGTGTCGGGGTCATTCAGAATCTCATACAACTTCAAACGTTTGAGAGCGTCACGGTGGAGCATTTGAACCGCTGGCTTTGGAAAGTAGGCATGGATGTCACCAAGCCATCTGTTGACAGCAGGGGCTGACCCGCCAAGGCCACCGGTTTTGTCTGTATCATACAGGGCCTCGAGGGCAGCATCCATGGCTGCATACTCATCAGATAATCCTTCATCTCCTTCACTTGATTCTGATTTTGAATCCTGGTCTCTTCCGAGAATCATCCGCCATTTGGTCAGCCTGTCGGTTGTCATACGCGATCTTGAAAAAATTCCTTGAGAGGGAATGTGAAACGACAATCAAGATAATGAATATCCCAGACACCTCAGAATGCAGCTCTTACCTCCACCCGGCCAATGTGAATGAGCGGTGCCAGACCTGTTTGCCGGCCTTCGTAGGTGACATTGAGTTGAACGTTGTTGTCGAGGCGGCGGTCGATCTGGAGATTCCACAGGTAGTTTCTTCCATTTTGGAGGCCATTCATGAGTGCAAAAGACACGGGTGTGTTTGGGAGTCCCTGATATTGTACCTGTACCAGGCCAACAGAGGCCGAAATTGACGTCTTCGCTGTTTGGTTGACGGTTGCCCCGAGTCTGAGTTCGTATTGACGAGCGGACTCTCCAAATTCCTGTTGCAGGGTATTTTTGCCGTACTTCGCTATAAAAGCTATTGATGTACGAAATGTTGCTGCGGGTTGCCATTGGATTTCAGGTTGGCAATGAATGCTGCGAATGAGATAATCCCGGGCAGAAAAAAATTCGGAATCGTTTTCCTGCAAGAGTGCAGACACCTTCCCAATAGCAATCCACCCTGGAGCTAAAGCTGTGCGCAACCGCACACTCTGCTCGGTCTGGCGGCGACTATCATACCCTGAGGTCAGAACCAATCGGTTGCGCATGTCAACCCAGGAAAACTGCATATCAAACGAGGCATTCCCCCTGTTGAGAAAGAGATCCGCCCTGAGCGTAGAAGTCAAGGCAATCAGAGAAGAATCCGGGATGGCAAGTTGGAGGGGGTCCCAGGTCCGCACCCCAAAACCGGGTCTGGTTTTTTTGTCGATACCCATGGTCATTTGTGCTGACCACTTCCGGAGAAACCCTTCCAAGCCGTCCGTTTCCCTGATAAGTGCAGAGGGGTCGAGCCTCAGTAAGGCATTGATTTTTGAATTCTCAGTCCGGATAAAATCTTCCGTGTATTGGGTGATTCGAATGACATTTGCCGCCCCCGGAAATGGCGGAAGTTCAATTTCATCAAACTGAATCTGCCCGTCTCCGTTGCGGTCCTCCCAAAGATGAGTCCCCTGTTCTCCGGGCTGCACTGGACGGTA
>Ga0136656_1000874_pt1 | contig 10690 bp, 7 predicted proteins | sample CPBDNA_9_FD_94862 | JGI IMG/M metagenome (GOLD analysis project Ga0136656, IMG submission 94862) | Freshwater to marine salinity gradient microbial communities from Chesapeake Bay, USA - CPBay_Sum_15_0.8_DNA (version 2) | ecosystem: Environmental > Aquatic > Marine > Coastal | place: USA...
AAACCCTCGAGCATGAACGGAATCCGGATGAACCAATTGGTTGCCCCCACCAACTTCATCACTTCGATCTCCCTGCGGCGCGCGAACATCGCCGTGCGAATGGTGTTCCAAATCAACCCCACCGCAACCGCGAGCAGCACCAACGACATGATGAGCGTGACGTTGCGCACGAATCCGGACAGCGTTGAGATGACCTCGAATTCGTCCTCGGCCAATGCCACCGCCTCGACTCCGGGCAACGTTCGGTACTGGTCGGCCAGACTTCGCACCAAGTCCGTGTCCTGCGTGATTGGAACCACCTTGAACTGCGTGGGAATGGATTCCGGGGTCAACAAACTGAGCGTCACCGGATCCCCCACGAAGATTCGCTGTGCTTCGGCATAGCTCTCGGCCTTGTCCAGGTAGCGGAGCTTGTCGACGTCGATCACGCTGGGGGCCGCGCGCAGCGTGCCGTCGATCAGGGCAACCTGCTCGGGCGATGCATCGCTTCGAACGAACACGATCATCGCTACGTCGCCACGCCACTGCACCAGCAGGTTTTCGAACGCGCGCTGAATGAGGAACGTCGCACCGACGAGCAACAGGGCAATCGCCGACGTGAGTACCGCCGCCAGGGTGAGCGTGAGATTGCGGCGGAAACTCGCCCACGTTTCTCGCAGTGCGTATTCGATGCGGGCGAGCATTATTCGTACACTCCCCGCTCTTGGTCGCGCACGACGAGACCACGATCCAGTTGGATCACCCGTCGACGCATGGCATTGACCACCCGGTGGTCGTGCGTCGCCATCACGACGGTGGTACCCGTCTCGTTGATCTCCTGCAACAACGACATGATGCCCTCGCTGGTTGCCGGGTCGAGGTTGCCGGTGGGTTCGTCGGCAAGCATGATGAGCGGGCGGTTCACGAACGCCCGTGCGATCGACACGCGTTGCTGTTCGCCACCCGAGAGTTGATTGGGGAATCGCTCGCTCTTGTCGGCGAGCCCCACGAGTTCGAGCACAAACGGCACCTGCTCACGAATCACGTGGCGCGGCTTGCCGATGACCTCCAACGCGAACGCCACGTTCTCGAACACCGTTTTGTTGAGTAGCAACTTGTAGTCCGGGAAGATGTTGCCCAATGAACGCCGCAGGTACGGTACCCGCGAGGGTGGCATCTCGCATACGTTTCGTCCGGCTACCCACACGTCACCCTGCGTGGCGACTTCCTCCCTGCTCATCAGTCGTAACAGCGTGGACTTTCCGGACCCGGACGGGCCGACCAGGAACACGAAATCGCCCTTGGCCACGTCGAACGACACGTCGTCCACGGCGAGCGTGTCGTGCCCGTAGATCTTGGTGACGCCGTCGAGTTTGATCATTACCGACCGGCCTCGGTGCGACGCCAGCGCAAGTAGCCCTCCATGAACTCATCCAGGTCGCCGTCGAGCACTGCGGTGACATTACCCGACTCCACATCGGTGCGGAGATCCTTCACCATTTGGTACGGCTGCAACACGTAGGAGCGAATCTGGGTACCCCAACCAACCGTTGCCTGCTTGCCGGCGATGCGCGCCAGTTCCGCCTCGCGTTCCTCAATGATGCGAGCCGCCACCATCGTCTTCAACTTCTTCAAGGCGTTCTCGCGGTTCTGCAACTGGCTGCGTTCCTGCTGCGACGCCGCAACGAGTCCCGTCGGACGGTGAATGAGGCGAACCGCCGACGAGGTCTTGTTCACGTGCTGACCGCCGGCACCCGATGCTCGGTACACCTCCATGTCGATGTCGGCATCGTTGATCTCCACGTCCACTTCCTTCAGTACCGGCCAAACCTGCACGGTGGCGAAGCTCGTCTGGCGACGACCTTGGTTGTCGAACGGACTGATGCGCACGAGCCGGTGGGTACCGCGCTCACTCGTGAGGAGTCCGTAGGCGAACCGGCCTCGCACGGTGAAGTCGGCCGACAGGATGCCGGCTTCGGTGCCGTCGGAGACGTCGCCCATCTCCACCGAGAAATTCCTGCGCTCTGCCCAACGCGTGTACATGCGCAACAACATCGCGCTCCAGTCCTGGGCGTCGATGCCGCCGTCCTTGGCGTTGATCTGGACGATGGCATCGGTTTCGTCGTGCTCACCGATGAAGAGACTGCGCAGTTCCACCTCGTCGAGTGCCGCCCGCGCACGCACGAGACCTTCTTCGATTTCCGGCTCCTGCGAGGCGTCGTCGGCCTCGCGAGCCATCTCGTGCAGCACCTGCACGTCGTCGAGCGTGCGAGCGATGCGATCGAACTCGGTGAGGTCGCCCTTCAGCGCGGCGTACTCGGCATTCACGCGCTTGGCGTGATCCTGGTCGTTCCACAAATCCGGCTTTGCCACCTCGACCTCGAGCTCCACCAGTCGCTCGCGCAACTGGTCGATCTTCAGGTACGCCTTGGCCTCGGAAACGCGACGGGCAACCTCGGAGATGTCGGTCGTGAAATCACGCATGGGTTGCCGCCGCGACGGCCTACGCCACCTTGCCGTGGCACTGCTTGTACTTCTTGCCCGAGCCGCACGGGCACGGCGCATTTCGTGGCGTCGTCGACCAATCATCGGCACGCTTCACGACCGTTCCTTGCTTCGCCGGCGCGCTACCCGCAGCGGTCGGCGTCGATGCACCCGGCACCGCAGTTCGAGCGGCGCCGGCCTGTGGCGCCGAACCGGTCTCGTCGGAGGTCCGTACGTTCTGCACAGTTTGCACCTGTGCAGCAGATACGTCGTTGCGCACCACTTGGACGTGCATCACGTACTTGACGAAGTCCTGGGCGACACCCTTCATGAGGGCACCGAACATCTCGAAGCCCTCGCGTTGCCACTCGGTGAGCGGATCCTTCTGGCCCATCGCCCGCAGGTTGATGCCCTCCTGCAGGTAGTCCATCTCCTCGAGGTGCTCGCGCCAACGCTGATCGATGATCCGCAGCATTACCTGTCGCTCGATCTCTCTCATCGTGTCGGCGCCGAGTTCGGCTTCGCGCTGGCCGTAATACGCCGACGCATCGGCCATGACCGCGTCGTACATTTCGTCGGTCGACCCGCACGCCGACAACTGCTCCACCGTGAGGGTGTGCGGCCAGAACGACCGAAGTTCGGTGACCAGACCCGACACGTCCCACTCGTCGTCGGCCTCCGATACGCAGTGCGTTTCGATGAGCGAATCCACCGCGTCGGCCAGGTACTCCATCGCCTCGGCCTTGAGATCGCTCCCGGCGAGGATCTGGTCGCGGCGCTGGTAGATGATCTTGCGCTGCTGGTTCATCACCTCGTCGTACTTGAGGACGTTCTTGCGAATCTCGGCGTTGCGCTGCTCCACCGTGTTCTGGGCGCGTTCGATGGCCTTCGTGACCATCTTCGCCTCGATTGCCTCGTCGTCGGGTAGCGCCCGACCCATCACCCACGACAACGCGCCGGTGGCGAACAGCCGCATCAACTCGTCGTCCAGGCTCAGATAGAACCGACTCGCTCCAGGATCGCCCTGACGACCGGCGCGACCTCGCAACTGATTGTCGATACGGCGACTCTCGTGACGCTCGGTACCCAACACGTACAAGCCACCGAGTTCGCGAACCTTGGCGCCATCGGCTTCGCACGTTGCGGTGTACTCGCGCACCAGTTCTGCCAGTCGTTCGTGCGCCTTTCGTCGCGCGGTGATGTAGTCGAGCGGCATGTCCTCCAATGCCACGGGCAACGCAAATTCGTCCAGCAACGTGTCGGGGTGATGGCCTTCCTTCAAGACCTGGGCTCGTGCCATCCCCTCGGGATTGCCTCCCAACAGGATGTCGACGCCACGACCCGCCATGTTGGTGGCCACGGTTACCGATCCAATGCGACCCGCCTGCGCAACGATGGATGCCTCGCGCGTGTGCTGCTTGGCATTCAGCACTTCGTGCTTCACCCCGCGTTGCTGCAACTTGCGAGACAACAACTCGCTCTTTTCCACGCTCACGGTGCCGACGAGAACCGGCTGACCGGTCTCGTGACGCACCACGATGTCGTCGACGACCGCCTTGAACTTGGCCTCCTCGGACTTGTAGATGAGGTCGGCTTCGTCAACTCGCACCATCCGGCGATTGGTGGGAATGGGAACCACGTTGAGGCCGTAGGTGTTCATCAGTTCCGCGGCCTCCGTCTGTGCCGTACCGGTCATGCCGGACAACTTCTCGTACATACGGAAGTAGTTCTGCAGCGTGATGGTGGCGAGTGTCTGGTTCTCCTCCTTGATCTTCACGCCTTCCTTCGCCTCGACCGCCTGGTGGATGCCTTCGCTCCAGCGTCGCCCTTCAAGGATTCGGCCCGTGAACTCGTCGACGATCTTCACCTCGCCTTCCTGGACGATGTAGTCCTTGTCGCGGTGGTACAACACCGCCGCACGCAACGCAACCTGCAGTTGGTGCACCAGGTTGCGCTGCACCTCGTCGTACAAGTTCTCGATGCCGAGTTGCTGCTCCACCTTGGCGATGCCCGCCTCGGTGGGCACGACGATTCGCTTGTCCTCCTCGACGTCGAAGTCGACCCCACGCACGAGCGTGCGAACGATGGAGGCGAATTTGTAGTACAGCGTCGCGGCGTCGGCGATGCGACCCGAGATGATGAGCGGCGTACGCGCTTCGTCGATGAGGATGGAGTCGACCTCGTCGACGATGGCATAGTGATGTCCGCGCTGCACCTTGTCGGCGACGGTGGCAGCCATGTTGTCGCGCAGGTAGTCGAATCCGAATTCGTTGTTGGTGCCGTAGGTGATGTCGCAGCCGTAGTCGGCGCGCTTTTCCTCCGGGGAGGTACGAACACCCGGCACCACGAGGCCGACGGTGAGTCCGAGCCACCGGTGGATCTGTCCCATCCACACCGCATCGCGTCGCGCGAGATAATCGTTCACCGTGATGAGGTGAACGCCCTTGCCGGAAAGTGCGTTCAAGTACACCGGCAGCGTCGACACCAGCGTCTTGCCTTCACCGGTTCGCATTTCGGCGACCCATCCGGCGTGCAGGGCGGCACCACCCATGAGCTGGACGTCGTAGTGGCGCTGTCCGATCACCCGCTTGGAGGTCTCACGCACGACCGCGAACGCCTCCACCATGAGATCATCGAGATCCTCCCCACGCGCCAGTCGAGACTTGAACTCCGGCGTCTTGCCACGCAACTCGTCGTCGCTGAGCGCGGCGATGTGGGGCTCGAGCGCGTTGACCTCCGGCACCACGGCAGCGAGTGCCTTGACCTTTTTGCCTTCTCCAGCGCGCAGAATTCGATCGAGCACCGCCATGAGAGAGTTCATTCTACCCGTGTCAGTGGTGGCGCTTTCACGTACGCAACGACCACGCAGCGCACCTCGGCAGCCCCCGCTCGCAACAGCGCCGACCGCGCACGGCGCAACGTGGAACCCGTGGTCAACACGTCGTCCACCAGCAACACGTTGCGGCCACGTACCGCACGAGCGTGCGCGACGAATCGCGGGCCGTGCAGTCGTTGGGCGCGGGACGAACCGGTTTGCACCCGCGAGTCGATTCGACGAAGCGTGCGCACGAAACGAACCCGCATGGTGCGTGCAACGCCGGATGCAACGAGTGCCGACTGGTCGTGGCCGCGCAGAGATCGTCGTCGTGTCGTCGTCGGAACGAACGTAACCACGTCCACCGCATCGATCGCCCGTGCCAGGTGTCGGCCGAAGCGCACCGCGATCCATCGGGCATTGCGAAACTTCATCCAGTGGATCGCCCGTCGAAGTTCACCGCGATACTCGCCCAGCGCAACCACCAGTGCGGCACCGACGTCGACCGAACGATGCAACGCCGCTTCGGATTCATCGACGATGTGTGGTGCACGAACCACGTGCGGTGTCGCGCCGAGCACGTCGATGTCGCGTCGCGTGAAGTACGGTGGCTCGGTGACAACCGACCGATTGTTGGAACGCATCACCCGCTGTGTGACGGGCCTGGCGCTGTTCGGCGTGGGAATCTCGCTGCAGATCGAATCCCGACTGGGGAATCCCCCGTGGGACACGTTCCATCAGGGTGTGGCAAACCAAGTCGGACTCGGTATCGGCACCGTGATCATCCTCACGGGCATCGCACTCCTGGTGTTGTTCTGGATTCCACTGCGACAAAAACCCGGACTCGGCACGGTGCTCAATGCCCTGGAGATCGGTCTGGTCGCCAACGTGGCACTCGATGCGATTCCGCGCGTCGAGTCGATGGCGGTCCGTACGTCGATGCTCGTCGGCGGAATCCTGCTCGTTGCACTCGGGTCGGCGCTCTACATCGGGAGCGGTCTCGGACCCGGGCCACGTGACGGCATCATGACGGGCCTCGCTGAGCGCGGGGTAAAGATACGGGTCGCGCGCACCATCATTGAGGTGACGGTGCTCGTCGTGGGCTGGCTGTTGGGCGGTCAGGTCGGCGTTGGCACGGTGCTCTTTGCCGTGGCGATCGGGCCACTGGTGCAACCCCTGCTGCCACGCCTCACGGTGCGGCCACGCACTAGTAGCGGTAATGCTCCGGCTTGAATGGACCCTTCGGATCCAAGTCGAGATACTCCGCCTGCTGATCGGAGAGTTTGGTCAACTTTGCGCCGAGTGCACCGAGGTGCAATGACGCCACGCGCTCGTCCAGGTGCTTGGGCAACACGTACACACCCACCGGGTATTTGGCGACGTTGTTGAAGAGCTCGATCTGTGCGATGACTTGGTTGGAGAACGAACAACTCATGACGAAACTCGGGTGTCCCGTCGCACAGCCCAGGTTCACCAGACGTCCTTCGGCCAGCACGATCACCGCGTGACCGTCCGGAAACGTCCACAGGTCGGTTCCGGGCTTCAACTCGTCGCGCTGGGCGCCGCTTCGTGCCAAGCCCGCCATATCGATCTCGTTGTCGAAATGTCCGATGTTGCACACGATGGCGTTGTGCTTCATCTTCGCCATGTGGTCGACGGTGACGATCATCTCGTTGCCGGTTGCCGTGACGAAGATGTCGGCCTCGCCCACCACGTCGTCGAGTACGTCGACCTGGTAACCCTCCATGGTCGCCTGTAGTGCATTGATCGGATCGATCTCGGTCACGATCACGCGAGCACCCTGTCCGCGAAGGCTCTGTGCGCAACCCTTGCCGACGTCGCCGTATCCGCAGACCACCGCGAGCTTGCCAGCGATCATCACGTCGGTGGCGCGATTGATGGCATCGATGAGCGAGTGGCGACATCCGTAGAGGTTGTCGAACTTGCTCTTCGTGACGCTGTCGTTCACGTTGATTGCCGGGAACAACAGTTCCTTGCGCTCGTGCATCTTGTACAAACGCTTCACCCCGGTGGTGGTTTCCTCGGTGACGCCGCGAATTCCCTTCGCCATCCGCGTCCACTTGGTTGGATCCGACTTCAACGTGCGTTGCAGCAACCCGAGCACGATCGCCAACTCGGGGTTCGACGCGGTGGTCGGGTCCGGGACCTTCCCTTCCTTTTCGTACTCAACACCCTTGTGCAGTAGCAACGTCGCATCGCCACCGTCGTCGAGGATCATGTTCGGCCCGTCGCCATCGGGCCACGTCATCATCTGCTCGGTCGCCCACCAGTACTCCTCGAGCGTCTCGCCCTTCCAGGCAAACACCGGCACGCCGTTCGGCTGCTCCGTGGTGCCGTTCGGACCCACCGCAACGGCCGCTGCGGCGTGATCCTGCGTGGAGAAGATGTTGCAGCTCGCCCAACGCACCTCGGCGCCGAGTTCCACGAGCGTCTCGATGAGTACCGCGGTTTGCACCGTCATGTGCAGGGAGCCCGAGATACGCGCGCCCTTCAGCGGCTTGGCCGCACCGTACTCCTTGCGCAGTGCACGCAAGCCCGGCATTTCGTGTTCGGCGAGGTGGATTTCCTTGCGACCGAACGGTGCGAGGGAGATATCGGCGACCCGATAGTCCTTGCGCTGTGCGAACGTGGAAGATGACATGGCTGACCCCATTTCCTTGACGACGTGTGGTGTTCGTTGCTGACAGCATTCGATGACAGCGTTGGATTGCGATGTCGGACTGGGGCCTGCTGGCGCCGAATCGGGTCAGCCGACGACCCCAGTCTATGCGACCACGAGGTGCACCGCCGACCACGCGACATCCACGTGTAGTCCCGCCGGTCTCCTCAGGCGGTGAAGGTTGGTGTGATTCCTTGCGACGCCACCTTGGCCATGATCCGGTCGTGCTCGGCATCGGTCACGGTGGTGGCCTCGTCCACCAACATCACGGGAATGCCGTCGCGTACGTCGTAACGACGCTTCAAACGCGGGTTGTAGAGCGCCTCCTCATCGGAGATGAAATAGAGCGGGCCCTTGTCTTGCGGACACGCGAGGATCGCCAGAAGGCGGGCGTCGATGGTGCTCATGGTGCTCAGGCTATGCGAATCCGCAGGTATGTCCTGGTGTCACGCGGTGATCAGCTGAAGCAACTCGGCCACGTGCGTATCACACTGCTCGCGTGTCGCCGCTTCGAGGTTGAGGCGCAGCAACGGTTCGGTGTTCGACGGCCGAACGTTGAACCACCAGTCACCACAATCGACGGTGAGACCGTCGAGGCGGTCCTGGGGGTAAGCGGAGTACTTCTCCGCGACTCGCGCGATCACCGCGGCGATGTCCTTCACCTGGGTGTTGATCTCGCCGCTGTTGGCGTAACGTTCGACCGACTCACGCAACTTGGAGAGCGGCAGACCAGTGCGACTCATCTCCTCCAACACCACCAATGCGGCAATCAGACCGCTATCGGCGCGGTAGTTGTCGGCGAAGTAGTAGTGGCCGCTGTGTTCACCGGCGAACACCGCACCGGTTTCGGCCATGACGCCCTTCATGTAACTGTGGCCGTTCTTGGTGCGCATTCCGGTGCCGCCGTTCTCGGCGATCACCTCGCGCACCGAACGCGAGGATATGAGGTTGTACAAGATCGTGGCACCCGGATGGCGACGCAAGAACACCTTGGCGAGGATCGCCGTGGTCGTGCTACCCGACATGGTGCGCCCGAGTTCATCGACGAGGAAGACGCGATCGGCATCACCATCGAATGCGAGCCCGACGTCGAAGCCGCCGGAAACGACTCGTGCCTGGAGGTCGCGTTGGTTGGCCGGCTGGATGGGATCGGCGGGATGGTTCGGGAACGTCCCGTCGAGTTCGCCGTACATGATCTCCAGGTCGATCATGTTCAGCCGATCGAACACCGCGGGCACCACCAACCCGCCCATGCCGTTGGCGGTGTCGGCCGCCACCTTCAGCGGCCGTAGCGATGCGACATCGATGAACGACAACACGTGGTCGGCGAAGTCGGCCAACATGTTCCGCTTGGTCACCTTGCCCTCGTCCCCCACCACGTTGGTGGCGAGTGCGGCGCGAGCCAGTTCGCGCACCTCGGAAAGGCCGCTGTCGATGCCGATCGAGCGGGCACCGGCGGTGCACATCTTGATGCCGTTGTACTGCGCCGGATTGTGCGAGGCAGTGAACATCGCGCCCGGCAGATTCAGGATTCCGCTGGCGTAGTACAGCAAGTCGGTGCTGGCGAGACCCAAGTTCACCACCGAGGCGCCACGCGACGTCGCGCCATCCTGGAACGCCGACACCAGACCCGGGCCCGACGGGCGCATGTCGTGGGCCACCACCACCGACGTGGCGTTCGTGAACTGCACGAACGCCACTCCGAGTGCGCGGGCAAGCGATTCGTCGAACTGATCGGGCACCGTGCCTCGAACGTCGTACGCCTTCACGACGGCGTCAAGATCCGGCATCGGAGAAAGACTAGGTGGTCGCGGAGCGATTCGCGCGGCGCCAGCGCACCAACACCACCACTCCCGCAATCGTGAGCAGATACGCCAGCACGTCGAGGAACGACCAACCGAAACTCAGCTTCACCTCGTTGTTGGTCGGCACCACCACCATCATGTTCGGCGCAACCCGATACGGGCCCTTCGCGCCCGACACCCCCCAGTTGGGGAAGTAACTCGTTCGAACCAACACCGGTGTACCAATCTTGTCCACGCGGAACGAAACGCTGCTTCGCCCCTGAACCACGTCGCTGACCACCGCCACGTCGGTGTTCACGACCGTGATCGGCTCGCGCGGTGTCACCACATCCACGCGACGCGACGCGTCGTCGGGCTCACCGATTCGACGGTCGAAATCGATACCGACGGGGATGCGCTGCCACTCCTTCGGACCGTCCGCTGCCGGCAGCGCCACCCAGTCGTTGGGGTTCTGAAACCAACTCGTTCCGATCTCGAGCCAACGTTCCTTGGCATCGTCCTCGTGTGCCATCGTCGAGTCGGCGTCGACGCGAGAGTCCACCACCACGGGCTGTATCGAGAGTGGCACCACGAGGTCGCTCGATTCCACTTGATAGATCACCCACGGGCCGCTGCGCGCAATCTCACGCAGGGCCGGCTGAGCCGACGCCTCACGAACCGCCTCGGGAGTGAAACCCATGTAGTAGCGAACGCCGAGTTCCTGGAGGTAGCGAACGCCGAGCGCGGCGTTGTTGTCGTCGTACCGCAATTCGCGAACCGGATTGCTGCTCTGTTTGGACATCGCAGCCGCGGCGATGAAGTGGTACGGCGTGGTACCCGAAGCCTCGAAGAAGAGGCCCTCCATGCTGCCGATACAACCATCGGTCCAGTGCGGCAACAGCATGAGCCCCATCGTCGTGCCGTACTTGTTGAGCTCGCCGTTGTTCA
>Ga0136656_1000876_pt1 | contig 10684 bp, 13 predicted proteins | sample CPBDNA_9_FD_94862 | JGI IMG/M metagenome (GOLD analysis project Ga0136656, IMG submission 94862) | Freshwater to marine salinity gradient microbial communities from Chesapeake Bay, USA - CPBay_Sum_15_0.8_DNA (version 2) | ecosystem: Environmental > Aquatic > Marine > Coastal | place: USA...
TCTCAACTATCTCAAGAATATCGTGCTCAAGGTCAATCTGAAAAAGCTCAAAGATTAGATGACATGAGAGAAAGAAGTAGAAAGCTGCAAAGACAGGAAATCTCAAGGAGTATTAAAACAGAGGAAAATGCTTTAGACAAATTATATAAACAATATCAAAATATTGATGGTATAATAAAAAGGCGTAGAGTAAGCGAAGACGCAATAACAAAAGCCAAAGAAAACCAGCTAAAAGTATCTAAGCAAATTGCAGAGCAAGAACAAATCATTAATTCAATGAAATCCTTAAGGAATGAAGGTATTTACGGACAAGGATTAGGTCCTTTTACTGGTCGTGAAATGGAATTTATGAAAAGGTCAATGGGCGGTGGCCGTGGTATTAGAGGTGGTGTTGATGCGCTTGGCCGTGTAGTGGGCGGAATGGGGGCTGGAAGATTAATGCAAGCTGGCTTTGGAGCAGCAGGAGCAGCAGGAGCAGCAGTAGAAGCTGGTGGTAGTATTTACAAACAGCTTGTTACATATCCAGAAAGACTAACTCAACGTGAAGCAAATACAGCCGGTATGCTTGGAGAGTTGAGCAGACTTCAGATGAATAGAAAATCGTATGAGTTTAGCTTGTATGGACCGGAAAGATTAAAAGCATTAGAAACCGCACAGACTAGGGTTGGAGCTGAAAAAACTGGAGATGTAACAAGTATATTAGGCAGAACACTTATTGGTGCTGGAACAGGAGCCTTAGTAGGAAATATCCCCGGTGCAATCATAGGTGGCCTTGGCGGTTTTGGTTCCGCTATGCTTGATGATCGAAAGCGTTCTATGGTAACAGATACAGTAGGGTTAACAAAAGGTGCATATGACAGAGAAATGCAATCAGTTTTTGCTGGAACTTATCAAAGTGATTTAGCAGCAAGAAAAGCTAAAAATATTGACTTAACACTTTCTCAAGAATTTTTTGAAAAAAATTCAAATAGATTTAGAGGATTACAAAGACAGTTTGGACTTTCTGACCAAGAATTATACGCTGGTCCAGAATCTATATTTCAAAGAGCTGGTAGAGCTGGTTATGACATGGATGTTATGACACAAAATATGCAAGGTATAATGGGTGCTGGAGGAACTACTGCTGTAGGTAGGGAAGGTGCTTTAACTGCTGCTAAGTTTGCTAGAAATTTAGATGTTACAAATGCTGCGCAAGTAATGGGGAAACTTTCTGGTGGTTACGGAATGGACGCAATTAGGTCCAAAGATGAAATGATTAGAATGTATGCTGAAGCTACTAGAATAGGATTGGATGAATCTGAATTAAGAGATTATATGCAAGCCGCAGCAGATATAGGATTTAAAACTGGTGGCGACCAAGGTGTTATTCAACAATTACTCTCTGCTGGAGTTGGAGATTTAAAAACTAGTAGGGGTATTCAGGCTTCCCAAAACGCATTTCAAAGAATCCGTGAAAAAACAGGTACTAGAGAAGGGCTGACAGGGCAATTTAAAATGGCTCAACTTTCTGAGTTAGGTTTTAATATGGATGAAATGGCCTATATATCAGATTTAAGCATAGACCAAATAAGTAAAGACGATCCTGTTTTAAAACAAATGCTGAAAGGTAAGGGTATTGACATAAAAGACCTTAGAAAAAGAATGGTGGGGTCTACCTTTAGACAAAAAAGAAGAGCTGAAGCATCAGAAGAGTTTGTAAAGTCTGAAGATGCACTTAAAAAAGCCGGTATTGATTTAGATAAGCTAGATGAAGTAACAGACCCCAAAAATAAAAAACTAGTTGAAAACTATAGGGAAAAGCAAGCTAAATTGGCTGGGATTATTTCTACAGAAGAAAGTTTACCAAAAGATAAGCAAGAAAGAATGGCTTACATACGCTCTTCAGCAAGAGCTTACGAAAAAGGCGAAGGGTTTGAAGTTGCTAAAAAGAAAGCCGAAGAGGAAGCAAGAAAAGGTCTAGATAAAGAATCTATGGACGCTATTGATAAGCAACTTAGGTCTTTTGCAAAAATGGATTTAGGAAATTTAAAACTATTATCAGATGCAGCAAAAGATGGAACAACAAAACTAGGTGAACTTACAAAATCTTTTGACAGTGTGACGGAAAATACGGCTTTATATGCAAGAAAAATGGCTACTTTGGCTGGAATATTAGAACAAATTACAGTCGAAGAAATTAAAGAAAAACTTGTAGGTGAATTAAAAAGAAATATTGGAAATGTAACAGTAGGTGGAACCCAAGAAAGAGGCGATTATGTCACAACAAATTCGGAAGATGAATTTTTCTCTTCGTTATTTGGCGCACCCGGAGGAAGTTCTAAATAATGGCTTTTACTAGATTAATTGAAAGTGAAACAGAAGATTCGCACCAAACATCACCAGCGTATCTGCTTACTTTTATTAGATATTCAAATAGAGACCTTGTAAACTATGAGGGAGAAGACCGTTTAAAAACAAGAAATCAGTTTGTTGTTGTAAACGATGCAATTTCTATCAATGTTTCTAATACAAAATCTAGTCCAGTTTCTACTTTTAGCTGTATATTAAAACAAGGTGATATTAATTATTTAACAGCCATTAGTCCGGGTGATTATGTTATTGTAAATATGGTTAATTGGGAAGCTAAGGCTATGGAACTTAGACAAAGGGCTTTGGATGAAAAACCAATTAATCGTGCAGATGATGGCTTTAAAGGTCTTTTTAAAATATTAAATGTCAATATGGTCTTATCGGTAGCTGAAAATGGTATAAAACAGTATCAAGTACAAGTTACGGCTAGAGGGTTTGATGAATTTAATAACATTTTATATTTTAACCCTGCCTTGCCTAAAGCAAATGCTGAAAGTAGTGGTTTTTTATTTTTAAATGCGTTTGATAATTGGTCTGATATTTTGCAAAAACCACAAACAAACAATGTTCAAAATTTATTAAAAGAAATTGTTAAAAGAAGTATAGGACAAGGATTAAAAGTTTTAGATAATGACGTTAAACTAGACCAAATACCTGTATATGAAGTACCTTCTTTAGTATCAAAATTATTAAACATGAAAAAAGCAAGAACAATAGCTGATATAAATAAATATTATTTTGGAATATGGAGTACCGGACTTACATCTACTGTTAGCAAAAAATCTTATAATGGATTTGGTTCTTTTTTTAAAACAGATGGCTCAAAGTCTTTAAAACAAAATAATGGCGAAAAAGATGCTTTAATTTCTTTTTTTAATACTGGTGGGGGCGAAGGTAGAGTGCTTCAAGGTTCAAGACAAATTGCTTTTAACCATTTTCAACAAGTAAAAGTATGGTCTTTAATAGAGGATTATTCAAATCCTGTAATAAATGAAAGTTATACTTGCTATAGACTTGATAGAGAAGGAAAATATGTTTACCCAAGCCTAATAGTAAGACAAAAACCATTTAACAATAGAAATTATGAAAATTTTGTAAAAGAAAACGGTGGCAATGAATCAGATATAGCTAAAAACTGCACAAAATTTTTAGATTTACCAAGATGGAAAATATCCCCTAATTTAATTAAAAGTATAAATATTGGTCGAAGCGACCAAGGAAGAATAAATTTTGTTCAAGTTTTTACGAGGTCATTAAGTGTAGATGAAAAATTTAATGCTGCTGCTCAAATGGCAAAAATAAATTTTGTTGAAGATAAATATGATGTTAAAAGACATGGAAGAAAACCTTATATAGTAAATTGTAATTATGATTTTCCTGATAGCAAAATACAATTAAGAAATAAAGAGTGGGCATTTTTGATAGCTGATTGGGTATTTAATGGCCATTTAAAAATGAATGGGACTATGCAAACAGTTGGGATAGAAGAGCCAATATGTGTTGGTGACAATTTAGAATTTGACAACACAGTATTTCATATCGAAAGCATAAGTCATACTATGAATTTAAGCAATAATGGAGTGAAAGTTTTTAGAACAAACCTTTCCCTTTCTATGGGAATTAGTGATAAATCTAGTGAAAAAGTTCCTATTTATGCAGAGATGGATTATACAGATTCTTACACAAGAAGACTTGATGATTTTAAAAAAGAAGGCGTGCTACCCGGTTTTTCTGATACTCAAAATATACCTTCAAGAACTGATGGAGAAGAGATTAAAGAGACAAAAGAAAAAACATTTTCAAACCCTAATGTATCAGATAAAGGTAAAAAATAAAAGGATAAAATATGACATATGTACCACCGTCTAGTTTACTTAAAAAACAAAACCCTAATGCTTTAAGTTCTTTTAATAAAAGATTTCAAAATACACCTTTAAGAGCAGGCGTAATTACCGAATGTTATGAAATAGATAGTGATAAAAATATTAATAAATTAGTTCCAGAATATACAGTTGTTACGAGTGAGCAAGAATCGGCTGGTGCTGGCAATAAATTTATAACTTATTCAAATTGCTTATGTACAGATGGATTTGGTGGTATAGCTGATTTTTTTGAATATAAATTAAGACCTACAAAAAAACCTTTTGATAAAAAAGAAAATGACAAAAAAGTATCCCATGATTTTACAAAACAAAATGGTTCAACTGTATTAGTTTTATGTTTAGACGGTTTTTCTGAAAAAGCAATTATTATTGGTGGAATACCAAATCTAACTACTGAAAATAAAAGGAAAAGTACGCTTACTAAAGACAATGAACTTCATCTTGAAGGCGAATACAATGGCGTAAATTGGCAAGTAAATAAAGAAGGAGAGTTTACACTTACGTTTAAATCAAAAACGGATAATGACGGTAAGGTAGCTGATGAAAAAGCTGGCGGTACACATTTTCAAATAGATAAAAAAGGTTCTGTTGATATAAATACCAATCTCGAAGGTGATGATGAAACCTATATGAGAATGGATAAAGAAAAAAAAGACGTAGGTTTAAAAGCTGGTGCCAATATTGGACTCACAGCAAAAAAGAATATTGGGTTTAATGCTGAAGCTGATATTAAAGGTTCTGCAAAAGCCAATGTTGAGTTTGCGGCTGAAGGGTCTGCAAAATATAGCTCTAAATCTGCTTTTGATATTATGAGTGATGCCAGTTTAACAGTAAAAGCCGCAAGTGTTATAGTTCAATCTGACGGCGATTTTTTAGTCGAATCATCAACTGCATTAATAGACGCTCCTAAAGTTCAATTAGGAGCAAGCGGCACTCCAGCACTTGTTCAGACTACTCAATTCATAGGGACGGGAAATCTAGGGGCACCAGTACTATCAACGGCAATTGGGCCGTTTAGCTCTGTTGTTTTTATTTCACCATAATAAACATGAACAAAAGACAACTTTTATTTGCAATAAAATGCAAAATATGTAATAATGAATTTGTATATTGTTTAAAATCTGGAAAAGATTTTAGATGTTATAATTGTAAAAAAAATTCAATGACAGTTGAAGAGGTTGAAAAAGAACTTGAAGAAATGTCATGTGAAGAATATCAATCATTTATGGACGACATAAAAGAGCACGAAGAAGAAGTTAATAAAAAAAAGTTGTGATATTATATATATGAGGTTAGTTTTTCCACTTTATAATTGGGCGCAACCTCTCATGCGCCCGAAAAACCCTCTTCGGAGGGTTTTTTTAGAGAAATTTTATGTACGAAAAATTTTTAAAATTAAAAAAAGAAAAAGCTTGGTTATTTTACCTTCTTATTATTCCATTTTTAATTGTAGCAATATTAGAATTTTACAATAAATATTTAGTAAATAGTGGGAAAGAAATTGTAAAAAAAGCCGAAGATCAAAATGGTAGTTTGGAAAAAAACCAAATGAAAGCCGAGGCCGGGGCAGATTATCACGAAGAAAAATCTAATAAGATAGAAGAAGATATTAACAAAAAAAAGGTTGATAAAAATTGGCATCTGAAATAATGGAATATTTAGAATATGCATATAGATTAATAGTTGGAAACTTTCAGCTTATTGCTGGGATTACACTTGTTTTTATGCTTTTTAAAGATAGGGAACAGTTAAAAATTAAATGGGATAAAATGTCCGTTTTTGTTGGTTTAATGGTTTTTGTTTCTTTAGTCAGGCTTTGTTTAATAGATTTTCAAGTGTATGAGGATGGAATTAGCAAAATCCCTCAAGGATTCAACAGGTTAAGATTGCACAAATTTCTTTGGGTGGGACTTGAAGATGTATTTTTTGTAATGATCCCAATATATATTACAAAATTTTGTAAAACTAAAATATTAAGATTTGCAATATGGTCTTTGTTTACTGCCATGTTCGCTCTTGGACATAGTTACCAAGGGGTCAGTGCAATTTTTATTACTGGATTATACCCTTATTTTATTTCAAGATATTTCACTTTAAAAACAAGTTTGGCAACTGTAATGGCTTGCCATTTTATATATGATTGCTTTACCTTTCTTACGGTAAAAATTAGTCGAATACTTCCGTACCTGTAAAACGGTATTAATTTTACGCTAACAGATTTGTGATATTATGTTGGCGTACTGCGTTAAAGGGATTTTTATGGCCGAATCTGTAAATCAAAGATGGTATAGATGGGATAAGTTGGCAAACGATAATAAACATGATGAAATAGTTAAAGAATTTGACGACATGCTTAGAAAAAATATTAAGGTAACAGTTGGAGATTTGACAAGAAGAGACATGGCTTTAGAAGAAATGGGGGTCATGTCTTTAAGTAAAAACGCTTTAAAAAAGAGGGGATATGGAAAAGGAAGAAAAAACAATTTATAATCTAAAAATGGAATTGGCAACAATTATAATGGGTTATGAAAAAGAATTGTTAAAATGTGATCGTGATGAAATATCTGATTTTTCTCAAGGTTGTATGGAAAGATATTTTCAAATTATGAAAGAGCTTAAGTGTGAAGGTGATTTAAATGGGTAAAATATTTGAGTTAGAAAAAATTAAGTATGATAAAAAAACTAAAGAAGAAAGTTTGGCCCCATTTTCAATTTACAAAAATGATATTATATGTTTTTATAAAGACAAAAAAGGCGTTTTTATTATTACAAAACAAGGTTTTATGCATAAAATGCCCTACAGTATTGGTGAAATAAAAAAATACTTGGAGATGTGATGGGGCCAAAATTTAAATATGGCGACGAAGTAATTGTATCAGGTCATCATGGTAAAGTAAAATCAATAAGAAAAGATGGGCAAAAATACTATTGCACTGTAAAATTTGAAAACAATTATTTGATACCGCCAGAAATGGAATATGATCAAGACTATATAAAGCTTAAAGATTCAAATAAAAATCTTTGCCCTTTTTGCAAAACAAGATGGAATGTAACTAAATTCAATATGAATGTGTGGAAAGATTGTTTAAAATGTGGTAAAACTCAAGAAGAGCTGTTGAAAATTAAACAAGATGAAAAAGAAAAAGGTTATTTCTCTTTAAATTCTTCAAAAGAAAAAGAAGAAAAAATGCTTAGAGATTTTGAGAAAATGTTAGATAATAAAATTGATGATAATAACGACGATGATGACGATGATGATCTGGATTTTTTTGACTGTATAGCTCCTTTTTAAAAGTGGGTTTAGTAGTGACTATTGCTGATTACAATAAAGATTGGGAAAAATTTAGGGTTTATATTGAAAAAAAAATAAAAGGAAAATGTGAATTAAACAATAAAAACTGGTTAAAGTTAAGAGATTTTCATTTTGAAGAATTTATAAAGAAAATACCTCATCCATACGGGTTTTTATTTAAAATGATTTATATGAGCACTGTACACAAGGAGATACCCTGTATTCATAAGATATATACAAAATACAGAAAGGAAAAACAAGAGCAGTTAATATCAACATTTAGGTTAAAAAGCAAGGCATCAGCCTACAGGAAATATAGATGAAAAAAAAATACAGATCATTTTTAGGATATATTAGTTTTATTTGGATGGTTTCTGTAATTATTTTTATATTAACATCCCTTTCCTCTTGCTCTAATTTGGAGTGTTGTAATATTCAAGGGGTTAATACGCAACCTTGCGCCGCTATTCAAAACAAAAATGAAAAACAAAAATGCAACAAAAAAGAAATGGAGTACTATCACCATGCTGGCTGGAGATATGAAAAATATAAACAAAGATAGGAATTATGAAAACTATGCAAAAACACACAGAATTTGAGACAAAATATCGTATTGAAGGCGATAAAGTATTTGAATTTAAACAACTTGTTGAATCTATTGGAGAGCCTTATGAATTTGTATATGTGCAAGGACCCGATTGGTATTACACAAAACCAGATGGTTCATTCTTAAGATATAGAAAAGCTGAAAATGACAAAAGCAACAGGGCTGAACTTACAATGAAGTCAAAGCCTAAAGGTGCTGAACATAATGTAATTAGAAAAGAAGTCAATCTTAGAGTTGATAAAAATAAATTTCATACAGTAGAAGCATTTGCAACGATGCTTGGCTATCAATTTAATTTTAAAATATGGAAAATGTGCCATATATATAATTTTAATGATGCAACCCTTGTTTTTTATACTGTCAGAGATGAAAAAGGTACGATGACTCATTTTGTTGAAATTGAACTTGACGAAGATAACATCCACAAGCTTACAGAGGAAGAGGCATGGGGTATTATAAGAAAATACGAAAGAGTGCTTGCCCCAATTGGAATTACTCATAGACATAGGCTTAACAAAAGTTTATTTGAAATGTACGCAAACGATATTGCCAAAGAAAACGCAATATCTTTTGGTAAAAAAGATATGGAGTTAGTTAATGGATAATTTGTTTTGGGAAGAAGATAAAAAAATAAAAACAGTAATTGGAATTGCTGGTGTAAAAACTGCTGGAAAATCAACAGTAGCTAATATTGTCAAAGAATTATTGGGTAATGACGCTGAAGAGTGTGCATTAGCAGATAAGTTAAAAAATACTTGTGCTAAAGTATTCAATCTTAACAGAAAATATTTTGACCTTCAAGAGTTAAAGGAAGTTCCATTTGAAAATCCCAAGCTTTTAGATCACGAAAGAATTGAGGAAATTCTAAGAACTTTCAATATTGAATCCTCAGAAATGTTGATGAATTATTATTATGAGTATAATGTTGAGGGAATGCTTCTTGAAAGCCCACGCCATATTGCTCAAATTGTGGGTACAGAGGTTTTAAGAGCTGCTGGCGATGAAGATATTCATTGTAAAAATATGGAAATAAAAGAAGGTAAAATTACGATTGTTTCTGATTTAAGATTTCCAAATGAATTTGAGTATTTTGTCAATGCTAAAGACATTGTGTTTTTGCCAATTTATGTTCAACGTAATAATGCCGAAAAATTAGTGACGAAAGATTCTCATCTTTCTGAGGCCTCTGTTTTTCTGTTTTCAGAAAGGTGTTTTGAAGTCAATAATAATGGTAGTTTAGAAGATTTGAAAAAACAAATTGCCGCACTTCTAGTACAAACAAGTTTTTTAGAAGATATGCCTAAGCAAGCGTAATCTTTATAAAAAAGGAAAAAAATGGCTATTTTTACAAAAGAAGACAGAATTGAAATATCTAAAAAATTAACAGGTGTTGATAAAGAAATTCAAGCTGCTGACGATCAAGCTGCTAGAATTGTTGATAGTATAGAAAAAGCCGAGAAAGAAGATGCTCCAAACAAAAAATTAATGGACGATAGAACTTTGTTTATTAATCCATATCAAAATGAATTGAAATTTCTTGACGGTAATGTTAGAACAGAACTTACCGAGCAGGTTGTGATAGATTCTGCAAAAAGAACTCTTAATAATTCTTTTTTTCCCAACGACCCAGCTACACCATTACCTTCTGTTTCAGATGGTGTCTGGAAAAACTTAGTTCCTTTTGCTGGAAATCACGGTGTTGGCAAAACAAGTTTTGAAACATATGACGGCCCTGTTCAGCGTACAGAGCAGGATATTATTGATGAAATAAATGCCGCAATAGTATTGGTTGAAGCTGAATCAATTCCAGAAAGGGCCACAGGTCAACAATGTGAAGCTGGAACACCTCCAGCTTTAGATGCTTATTTACCATATGATGTAATTCAAGATTTGTTGACAGAAATTAAAACATTAGTTCAAGAATGGGAGGACATGCTAAATGATGAGCTGATTACAATCCCATTTGGACCAAATTCTGACCCAAATACCACTAGACAATCAGGTAATGACACTTCTGTATCTGATATCAACAATGCTGTGTTTGTAATTGACACATGGCAAGCTGTTCAGGATTTTGACATAACAACCTCTCTACCTTCTGATTGTGATGATTATTACATGATGGTTGAAGGTGATTTTGAACAAGCCAAATTGCAACCAACAACCCTTCAACTTTTAAAAGATGAATTACTTGCCAGAGCTTCATATATAGCCATTAGAGAGTCTGAGCTTGCTGGTAACGACTATCTTGGTGGTGTCAATCAAGATGTAAATAGCGGCGAAATTTCAGCGTTTAATGGCCTGTATGGTGAAAGAATGAGGTTTATTGACTTAAGGCTAAATGCATCAGGTGGAACCCTGTCTAAAAAAATTGGTTTAGAAACAGCATCTAATTTTACTGGCGGTCAAAAAGCAAACGCAGAGAATGCTAGAGCAGCACTGTCACTGGTAATGGCAGCAACACTGGCAATAGCACCGGGTATAGATACAAAATATTTGAATGTTAAAGATGCATCTCAGTTTAGTGCCGGAGATAGGGTTTATGTTGTGGCA
>Ga0136656_1000877_pt1 | contig 10681 bp, 12 predicted proteins | sample CPBDNA_9_FD_94862 | JGI IMG/M metagenome (GOLD analysis project Ga0136656, IMG submission 94862) | Freshwater to marine salinity gradient microbial communities from Chesapeake Bay, USA - CPBay_Sum_15_0.8_DNA (version 2) | ecosystem: Environmental > Aquatic > Marine > Coastal | place: USA...
AGGTTGCTGGTAAAGATTATAAAGCACCTACCGCACAAGCAAAAGCACAAGGTCCAGGGTTTTTAAAAAGAGCCGCCGGTGCAGTACAAACTGGAATTGGCAGAGTAGATGCACTAGCACAAAAAACACTAGACAAAGTTGACGATGTCACCGGTTATAATTGGCAAAGTGGCCTTCCTGATCGTAGCCAACAAACCTACACCGGTGTCGGTGGTGCAAGCATTGGAAAAAACGCTCAAAGTGGTAGTCTTACACAACGTAATAAGGCTGCTGGATTGGCTGCAAAGTTACAAAAAACCGATGCTGAAGCACAAAGAAAAGCAGAACTAGAAAAAAGACTAGGAACAACAGGTGCACAAGCCTCTGCCGCTAACCCGGATCAAAAAGCAATACAGAAAAGCATTGCACGTAATCAAAACAAGCAAGGTCAAGGAACTGATCCAATTTCGCAAGCAATGAACAAGGGCAAAACAAGTGCAGTGAAACAAGGCATGGATCAAGCCAATGATGATTGGAAAAAACGCAAACCAAGTTACATGACTAATGTGCCTAAAAGTCAACAAGCTAAACAGTCAACCGCACCGCAAAGAGACAGTACAGGTAAGATAGTATCAACCACTGCAAAAGACGTTGCTCAAAAAACAAAAGTTCCTACTGCTAAAATTGGTGGACAAAAAATTGATCTCAATGATCCAAAGATGGCAGGACTACGTGCGGCTATCGAAAAAGCATCCCCCGGTACGATAGGTGCAATAGATAAATTAGATGCTCCGAGCAAACAGAAATTGAAGAAAGCAATAGCATGAGGATCACCGAATTAAAAAAACATGAATCAAGACATGCATTACTAGAAAGTCTTAACCGAACCAATCTCGATACCTATCTTGTTTGGGAAAACGTGGAATATCAACTTCGTGAAGCTGCACTTTCACCACAACAGATACAAGGTTTGTTTGCAGAAATAGAAAAAACTGCAACTGAGGCTGGATCAAACCGTACGGCAGTTGGTAAAGGCGTAGACAAAGTTAATCAAGCAATTGTTAAACCTTGGAATGATCTAAAGGCAAAAGTTTACAATTCTGGACCTATGCAAGGCTTTGCACAAAAATATGATGCAGCCGCTGAACAACTGAAGCAAAGTGCAGGTGGCGACGAAGGTCGTGTAATGCAAGCGGTTAAAAAATATCGTCAGTTTGCAGAAAAACATCCTATTATGCAAGGTTTTATCTATGCCGCATTGATTGCTGCCGCTGGTGTAAGTGGTGCAGGTTTAGGTGGTGCTGCCGCATTAGGTTTGTTTAAACTCACAGATCAACTGTTACAAGGTAAAGACATAAGAAGTGCGTTATACAGTGCAGGTAAAACTGGTGCGTTGGCGGCCGGTGCAAGTACACTTGGCGATCTAGTGCGTGGTGGTGAAGCAGTTGCTGATGCAAATGTCAGCAATATAATTGGTGATTACACCACTGGTGATCAACTTACATCTGATCAAATGAACGCAATTCTGGATTTAGATAACACAGATGGACTTCCGCAAAACGTTATTGATCAATACAATAGTCAATTGGATTCACACGTTGCTGGTTTGGAAGCGGGTACAACTAAAAACGTAGATACTACAGTAGACACAACTGATACTGATGTTATCTCAAAAGTTGAACCACTTGAAAACCCAACTCGCGGTGATATACAAACTGCTGATAGCCAAGAGGCTCTTGTTCAGGATGGTGATGTTGTAGATCGAAGATTAAGCAAAGGCGGTAACGTAGTATACACTGATACTGCAAATAGTACACCTGGACGTCCAGCACAATATACCATAACTATAAATGATGACGGTGATTACGTAAAAACTTATACACGCCCAATGGGTAAACGAGCTGAAAGTTTAGTTGCCAAAAATGCTAATATTTTGTCAGAAGCACAAATCACAAAATTGTTTATTGCATGTGCTTATAGACAAAATATTATGGAAGCACCGGGAATACTGTCAAATTTAAAAAAGCAAATTGGTAAAGGTGTTACCAAACTTGGACAAAAAGCTCGTCAAGTTGGTACAAATATCACAACTAAAGTAACTGCTGATAAACTTATGAAAGCATGGACAAAAGCCGGCAAACCAACTGATAGTGTTAAAATTGCACAATGGCTTACAACTCAAGGCATAGACGGAGCAGTGATGCAACAAGCATTTCAAACTGCTGGTATAAAGATGCCTGATCTAAAGAAAATTGCCAGTGATGATCCTGTAATAACACTGGCTCAACAAATCAATAGCAATCCTGGAATTAAAAAACAAATACTACAGTATTTAGATGCGGTTACAACATGAAACTAAAAGAGGGTGGCAACGTCTTCAAAGATGCTGATGGTGCTATACAAACTAAGCGTATTAATCAAACAGATGTAAAGCCTACTGTACTTTGGTTAGAGCAACTCACTGGATTGTCTCTCATGGATAACATGCTTGGTAGCACAGGACAAAAACCAACATCAGGTGATTTAGATCTAGCAGTTGACTCTAAAACGATAAGCAAACAAGAACTTGAAAACAAACTAACTCAGTGGGCTGAATCTCACGGCTTTGATCCTAGAGAATGGGTGCGTAAGAGTGGAATAAGTGTTCATTTCAAAGCACCAATCACAGGCAGAGAAGATCAAGGCTATATACAAACTGACTTTATGTTTGTTCAGAAGCCAGACTTTTCAAAGTTTCTAATGCGTGCTGATCCAGCTAGTGATTACAAAGGTGTTACACGTAATGTACTGATGAATTCAATTGCAAAAGCTGCCGGATATAAACTTTCACCAAATCAAGGCTTGATTAGTAGAACCACAAACGAATTTGTTACAGATCAACCAGCAGACATTGCAAGATTAATACTTAACAAAGGTGCTACTGAAAAAGATTTGTTCAGTGTAGAAGCAATATTAGGTGCGTTACAAAATGATCCACAACGTGATCAAAAACTTGAAGACTTCCGTGGTTATGCTGAAAGAGAAGGATTTACCTTTGAATCAGTTGTAGAAGGCGGCAGTGATTGGTTAGCAAGACTACGTGATAGAATTGTCAATCAAGGCATGGAAGTAGTCTCAGACAACCGTGCTCCTTACAAACCATATTTGGCTGAAGGTGCTAGGATTGAACATCCTGAGGATCTAGTATTTGAACTTGGTTCTAGAGGCATACAACAAGCACTTGATGGTATCAAACGTAGTGCGGCTGAACCAGCAAAAGTAAACACAATCAAATGGGATGGCAAACCAGCAATAATATTTGGTAGAGATGATAATGGCAGATTTATACTCACCGACAAAGGTGGATTCAATGCCAAAGGCTATAACGGAATGGCTACCAGTGCCGAAGACATGGCCAGAGTATTCAGCAATAGAAAAGGCGACTACACAGATCTTTTAGGAATCTATGATAAACTGTTTCAATTGTTACCAACAACTGTGCCTGAACATTTCAGAGGATTTGTACAAGCAGATTTACTGTATTCTAGCAAACCAAAAATACAAAATGGTGCATATGTCTTTACTCCAAATCAAGTAACCTACAGAGTAAGCGATGATACAGATCTTGGCCGACAAATTGGTGCCAGTGAAGTTGGACTAGCAGTACACACTGAAATTGATCGTCCAGGAGGCACTGTACGTCCAGTAACATCACGTGTGCTTGACAAGGCTCCAGGAGTACTAGTATTAGACAGTACAATGAAAGATACTGGAAGTGAAATCAAACTGAACCAAACTCTAGTTTCAAACATACAAAAAACCTATGATCAATATGCTCAAGAAATTGATGCTTTTTTCAATCCGCAAGAGTTACGTACAAGAAAAATCAGCAGTCTTCCAAAACTTATGAAACAGTACATTAATTCAAAAGTTCGTAGCGGAGGCTTCTCTAACTTGGTAAAAGACTTTGGTCCATGGATCTCACAGAAGATGCCAACACAAGCAGAAAGAATAATTGAATGGATGCAGGATAACCGTCGTGCAGTAAGTGCGTTATTCAGCTCTTTTGTCAACATTGCAATGTTGAAAGATCAGTTGATAAAAGAACTTGATAGTCAAGATCAAGACGTACAAGCTAACATACAAGATGCTCCAGGACACGAAGGTTATGTTGGTGCTGGTATGAAGTTTGTGGATAGAGATAAATTTTCAAGAGTTAATTTTGCAGCCAACAATCCAGGAGTTTCATAATGGCAAAAATTTATGCTACAAGTTCAATACATGAACCAACATTTACAAAAACCAGCATAGGCAAAAAGCCTTCATTGTGTAAAATGAACAAACACAAAAGAAGATCACACAAGATGTATAGAGGACAAGGCAAAAGATAATGGCCATTACCGCAGTAGATATGACACAATTAGAACAATTTGCAGATAGAATATTTGCAAGTGTGGGTATCGATGTGGAATTTACAAAACATTTTATGGACAGAGTAAACAGTGAGCGTAATGATAAGCCGATTGTGCCAGCTGAGCTCACACGTTTGTTTAAACAGGAACGCAAACGTTATGGCAAACCAATTGCCCAAATGGGACCTGATAGTGAAGCAGTTATGCGAGATCTGCAAACCAATATTAATGTGCCTTTTGCACTGGTTTACGATAAAGACAACAAAGAACTGGATTTGATTGCTAAAACTGTAATGCGTAAGAAAGATTTCTCAACACCTAATCGAGTATTTGCCGTAGAAGACTCACCTTTTAGAATTGGTGAACGTTATGAAATGCCAAGAAAAAGTGTACGCCCAACACCGGTTGTAAAAGAAGGTGCTACCAAAAAGCATCCAAAAGAGCCTGGTGCATATCTTATGACACACAATGGATTGGAATACAAGATCTCCAGACACCTTGATGATGACGATGTACACAGAGGCGAATGGGATATATTTGTTAAAGGTGTAAGTGCATTTACAGGTGACAAATGGGAATGGGTTGATACTGTTAGTCAACGATGGAACGCTATAGCTCGAGTCAAAGGACTTAATGAAAATAAAAAACAAGAAAAAATTGCATTTGATTGGCTAAGCGAAAGTCGTGCTTATAGAACACCAAGACATCTTAATGGATTAACACTGAAGCAACTAGGCGAGCAACTGTTTGAACAACTTTTAGCACTGCAAATTTTTGTAAACAGTGATCCAGCATATGCCGCTCGAATTGCAGAAGAAATAATGAAGTTACAGAACTGGCCTGGATTTAGAACTTCTCAACCAGATCTCTACAATGTAATTGCTATATTGATGAAGCCAGAAAAAGTAAAGGATCGAGTGATACAGAATGCTCAGATTACTATTCCTGAACTTAGACTGAAACGTAATCTACGACAGATAATGAAAAGAGAATTCAACAATAGTGATTACAGCTACATGATGTTGATGTTACAACGCCAGATGGAAGATTTTCTGCCTGCTCCACTGATACAAATGCGTAGACAAATCTCAAACTGGGAAAGACAAACACCAAGAGACAAAAACACAATTCGTCAAAGACTTATGCTACAGATGCGTAAAACCGGTTTGCAGAACGAATTTTATGAGTTTATGCGTCGGTCATTAATGAGGGTAAAAAGGTAAATAAAAGTAGGAACCGATTACGGATTCCACCATTAGATATAGGAGATTAAAATGGCAGAATTTACAAGAACCCATGGTAATGCACAACAGGTATTCCATATTGACACAAACAACGGTGCACTTTCAGGTGCTTTAGCTGAATCAGCTCCAGTTAACCTAGCCGGTCCAAAGTTAGATTTCTTCAAAATCATCGTAGAAAACGGTTCAAACTCAGCTCAAGACTTACAAGCTGAAGTTGGAACAGGATTAGCTGTAGAAGCAATTTTAGAAAACATTCAACAGACAGCTACAGTGGCAGTATACCAAGTTGAAGATGACAATACTGGACAGATTTCAGTTGGTATCTACCCAACTGGTGCATACACAGCATCATCATTACAAACATCAATTAGAACATTAACAGCAGCTGGTTCAAATAGCATCAACTGCACAGGTTCAGATGTAACAACAGCTGGTTTCAAGTTAGCATAATCTTAATTTGCTATAACCAAATACTAAACCCTAGTTTTTATTAACTAGGGTTTTTTTGTGGCTAAATATTCGCATGCAAAAGACTGAATGGATATATGAAAGTCCTGATCGAGGAGACACTGTTTATCGTAGGCGTGCAAACTGCACAAAACGTGAACTTGTGTTAAAAAAAGAAAAAAACCATCCCATTGCAGACCAAATAGATGACATTGTAGCAGAATCACCTTTTGATCCTGCTCTAAAAGAAATGCTTGATAAACTACAAGTGTACTGGAGTCTGCGTAATGCAAACAATTAGTGTAATGACCTACTTTGACTGCACGCCAACTGGAACCAAAAGTTACAGAAAACTACAGAATGGTTACTCAGACAACACAGGCAAACAAATAAAAACCATCGACGAATGGAACTACAGTCGTAATCAACAACGCAATTGGGAAACGATTCTTCAGTGCGTCAGTCTACAAACCCAACCACTGAATGTATCTGATCCTCAAATTATAAAAAAACATTCACATACCATGTGGACTTTTAGTTTTGGTATAGAACACACTGATATTTACAGTGATGGAAACGATCCACTTGGTTTACTAAAACAAGAAGTTCATGGTGTACCAATGATAGTTGGCCTATCAGAAACCTATACCGAAGGTTTTTTAATGCCTTATCTTATCGCAAAGGGCGAAAAAAAGAATATTAGCTTTGATATTATTGATAATTTTGAACAGTAAAAATCAATGAGATTTTATAAATACTTGCAACAAGAATTTAGAGATACCGATGGCTGACACAACACCAATCGAAAAAAAGAGTTTAGAAGCACATGTTGATTTATGTGCTGAACGATATAAATCTATGGCAACCTGCATAGAAAACCTTGACAAGAAGGTTGATCGTTTAGAAATGATGATTAATGAAGTCCATACTATGGTTGAGAAAATGACTCAACGCAGGACTGACCAGTTGATAGGCTGGGGAACAGGAATTATTGCAGCTCTTTTAGGAACAGTTGGATGGTTGGTGATCACTTACGTAGTCGGGTAACAGAAAAAGCTCAAAAACTTTTAAATAAAATTGCAGATGAACTTCTGAATTCAAATCCCAATGCAATTTTTCGCAATGGCGATAGTATAATGGCCTTTGGCGAATATGAAATAGAAAAAGTGTCATCAAACGAGTACAAAATTTACAAAAAAGATATTTTTGTATTAACTTGTAATTCTGTTAGAATTGCACTGAGTTATTGTATTTTAGATAAAAATAAAATGTCAACGGATGCAAAACATCTTGTTGCTTTAGAAGAAAAATTGTTGCAAAGACAGAATGAAATGATGCACTATAGGCATTTTATTACCAGTCCACGCACAGACAACTTCCGTAAAGAAGTAGTTCTTCACAGACTGTCCAGTGCAAAATATGAATACAATATCATACAAAAACAATTAACCAAAAGTATAAATGTTGCTAAATACTGTCAGCAAAAAGGATTCGACAATGAAATTATTTGACTTAGATTCACCTCAGACCAAAAAGTCTCAGAAAGTACTTGAGAGTTTTTTTGGTAACCGTGTTGATTTTACAAAAATGCCTAGTAAAAAGGCCAGTGACATGCTCACTAAAGTACGTGGATTAATCTACGAACATCGTTCTACTAAGCCACTTGCAGGCAGTGAAAAAGATCCATCTTATCTAAAATTATTGGTGATGGAAAGAGGCTTGGCCGCAAGAGTTCGTGAAGCAGATGTAAAACTTGAACCACAACCTGGTGCAACAAAAATCAGTGTAGACGGACAACATTTAGGAACTGCTGACATGGCTACGGCAACTCAGTTTCAAAAAGATGTAAAAGATGGTAAAATAAACATCGGAGACATGGACGAAGCCAAAGAAGATTACAGTGCAAAAAAAGCTCGTGCTGGTAAAGACATAGGAAAACCAGGAAAGAACTTTAAAAAGATTGCTAAGGATGCCTCTAAAAGATACGGAAGCAAAGCTGCCGGTGATCGAGTTGCTGGTGCTATTCTTGCAAAAATGCGTGAAGGTGCAAAACTTAGAACCAAATCAGGACGTTATCTAACTGAAAGTGAAGTACAACAAGCACAGGTTGTGTTGGCTGCACAGGACATGGTTGACAGAATGCAGAAGATGTTAGAAGATGTAACATCAATGCAGTTTAAAGATCTACCTGCATTGAGTAGTTCAATACAAACAACCATAGGCACTACAGAAGCACAAGCATTCAATGACGCTGCTGGTCAAAGTCTAGCAGTATTAGTTGATGCTATACAGGCTGCAAAAGTTGAAATGGAAACTGCACAAGGAACACTTACCGGTGTTGCTCCAGTAGTACCAGGACAAGAAGAAGTTGCAGGCGAACCAGCTTTAGATCCAATGGCACCAGACCCAATTGATGCAACTGCAGATGTAAGTGTTGATGCAGAAGCAGGTGGTGAAGCAGTTGATGTAGATGTTGACGTACAAGATGGGGCTCTTGGTAGAGCAAGAAGATAAATGCGTATTGTTGAGTTTACAAGTAGATCAGATAAACCATCTGCTCAACAACTAACTGCACTTGCTGAATATCTACTTGGTCGAGCAGATGACGAGGATACTCAACATACAGTTCCAATCGGAGTCTTTTTAAGCATGGCACACAACATGGGTGTCAACATTACAGATCAACAATTGCGTACTCTTGCAACACAAGATCCACTTAAAAATATTATTTCAAACGTAGATGCCGACAATATTGTACTGGTCGGTGCTGGAGTTACTGGCGAAGAAGGTGCAGATACAATGACAGTAGATCAAGCACAAGACACTGTAGCTAGTATGGCAGATGCCTCAAATCCACTCACATAAAACACTAGTCACTTTTGGTGATAGTTGGCCACAAGGTGGCGAACTCAAAGAAGATTTAGGCCAATATCCTTATGGACATCAACTTGCAGAACAGTTTGGATACAATTTTTAAACTACGGGTCAGCAGGTGCAAGTATCGAAGATATGGTACTGCAACTGATAAAGTCAAAATTAGAAAATGTAACTGCAATTTTTTTCCTAACAAATCCCGGAAGAAGTATGCACTGGCCATTAAGTATGAGTTGGAATACTTTTAGCGATGAAAGAAAACACTGGCCTAGTGATGCTAAAGATTTTGTTAAAGAACTAAAGTTACACTTTCATAATGACGATCGAGATACAATTAGGGCCAACATGGCAGTAATTACACTGCAACAAATGTGTAAATCTCTTGATATTGATGATTATTACTTTGCTGGATGGATAAGACAAATTAAATGGTTACCAGGTGTAGATATTAACAAAATATACAAAGGTGGTTCTGAAACAGCTGCCGACTGGCTTGGAGCAACTGATCACAATGGTGAGCATTTACTAGGTGTACAAGACAATGAATACATACGCCCAAATTTTGCCCATCCTAATCATAATGGACATGCTCTTATTGCAAAAAAACTTGCAGAATGGATCAAACTATAGTATAATAGATAGATGCTTATAGAAAAATTCCAATACAAAAACCTCTCAAGAAAACAAGTTGATGGCAAGAGATTGTACTCAACTCCTGATGGCGGAGCGGTGCCTAGTGTTACCACAATACTTGGTGCTACACAATCTAAAGAAAAACAAGAAGGACTGGCACGTTGGCGAAAACGTGTAGGAACAGAACAAGCACAAGCAATAACAACAGAAGCTGCCAATAGAGGTACACGTATGCATACCTATTTAGAAAACTACTGCATTGATGGTACTATAAAGCCTCGCGGCAATAATCCTTTTAGTTGGCAATCACACGCAATGGCACAAGCAGTTATAGAACAAGGATTATGTAACGTTGATGAGGTATGGGGAGTTGAAGTACCTATGTACTTTCCAGGTATATATGCTGGTACTACAGATTGTGTTGGTGTTCATAAAGGCGAACATGCTATAATGGATTTCAAACAGTCAAACAAACCAAAAAAAGTTGAGTGGATTGAAGATTACAAACTACAACTTTGTGCATATGCAGAAGCACACAATGAAGTATATGGTACAAACATACGCAAAGGTGTTGTACTAATGGCAGTTAAGCCAGCCATAGACGAAATGGGTCATCTAAAAGAACAACCACTATACCAAGAGTTTATAGTAGAAGGCGATGACTTTGAGCATTGGCGTCAGCAATGGTGGAAGAGGGTTGAGCAATACTATATCTCAAGCTAAATACACATAATCGGAGTTAATAAATGGCAATAGTACAAGTATCACGAATTACCAATAGAAAAGGATTGGCTGACAACTTACCGCAATTGGCAGGTGCAGAATTTGGTTGGGTAATTGATCAAAGAAAATTATATATTGGAAATGGAACCCTAGCAGAAGGTGCACCAGCAATTGGAAACACAGAAATTCTAACCCAATACAGTGATATTCTCAATGTTGCAACAACCTATACATACAAAGGCGAACATGCTGGATACACAGTGCAAACTGGGCCATCATCAAGCGATCCAGTAGTACAAACACTTCAAGCAAAACTAGATAATTTTGCCAGTGTTTTAGATTTTGGCGCAACTGGTGATGGAGTCACGGATGATACTGATGCTATTAATA
>Ga0136656_1000878_pt1 | contig 10681 bp, 10 predicted proteins | sample CPBDNA_9_FD_94862 | JGI IMG/M metagenome (GOLD analysis project Ga0136656, IMG submission 94862) | Freshwater to marine salinity gradient microbial communities from Chesapeake Bay, USA - CPBay_Sum_15_0.8_DNA (version 2) | ecosystem: Environmental > Aquatic > Marine > Coastal | place: USA...
ATGCTGGTTTGTTCTATTGCCCGTACGTTCCGCTCACGATGGTTCGTGCAGTCGACGAAACAACCTTCCAGCCGAAGATTGCTTTCAAGACTCGTTACGGAATGCAGGCTAACCCGTTCGTAACGACAGCTGCTGGTATTGGTGCTGCTAATAGCAATCAGTACTTCCGCAAGCTGCGTGTCACCAACATCAATGTTGGCGGCCAAAGCTAATTTAGCTTAACCAAATAATTTGGAAGGGTCCTCGAAAGGGGACCCTTCTTTTTTATAAATACATATATGCCATTGACAGATAATATTAATTTTCTCAGTCCTACAGGATTTAAGCTGACTATCAATCGAGAAAAGTATGCTAATCTTGAGTTTTTTATTACGAGCTTTTCAATTCCATCAATTAGCATAGGAGAAGTACCTACTAATTTTCGTGGTGCAATTGGATACGTACCTGGTGAAGTAGTTAACTATGATTCACTTGCTCTTAAGTTTGCAATTGATGAAGATATGAATAACTATGGAGAAATTTTTGATTGGATTCAAAATAATGTGAAGAAGCAAAAAATTGAGTATCAGGATATGATTCTATCAATTATGAGTAGTCATAACAATCTCAATAAACAATTTCAATTTCGTGATGCATTTCCCGTAAACCTTTCGGGCGTGGAGTTTAGCACCCAGAATAGTGATATTGAATATTTGCAAGCTGATGTAACGTTTCGTTATGGATCATTTTCTATTATTCGATAGCCAAATCCTTTGATATAATATAGCTATGCTTAAGCTAGACGACATTTTGGAAATGTGGAAAAAAGATTCTGCGATTAATTCAGCAGCATTGGATGATGCCAGCATTGAGTATTCAAAGCATCACGCAAAATACATCGAACTACTTTCTCTTACTAAGCTTCAACTTAAGAAAAAGGAAATGGAGCAAAAAATTCTTCTAAGAGACAAATGGCTCCATTTTAATGGTAAGCTCGACAAAGAAACAATTGATAGGTATGGTTGGCCTTATGATCCATTTAATGGACTCAAAGTTCTTAAGAGTGATATGCAGTATTTTTTTGACTCAGATGAGCAATTACAAAAATCAGAAGAGCTCATCGTGTATTTGAGTACAATAAAGGAAACGCTCGAAAGTATCATTGACACGATTAAGTGGAAGCATCAGACAATTCGCAACATCATCGAGTTTCAAAAATTTACGTCTGGAATGTAGTGATAAATACCACTAGTAATGCTAGTGGTAAAGAAATATAATGAGGCAAAGGTGTATGTCGAGTCAGATGACTATGGCATACTACGTGAGCTGTATGAGTATTTTAGCTTTTACGCAGATGGATATAAGTTTATGCCGGCTTATCGTAATAAGCTATGGAATGGCAAAATCTATCTTTTTGATTTACGCACACAGCTTTTGCCTTATGGCTTACTTAAAAGGCTATATGATTTTGCAAAAGAACGTAATTATGAACTAACGTATGGTGATGAATTTAAAGAGAGATGTATTGACTCAAAAGATACACTCAATGAATTCATCGATAATCTATCTCTTATTGATGGCAAAATCTCAATACGTGATTATCAGCGTGATGCAGTTATTCATGCCGCGCAAAATCAAAGGACCATACTTTTATCACCAACCGCAAGTGGTAAGTCACTTATCATTTACTCGCTTATACGATATTACCTTGAGTGTGACACTAGCAAAAGTGTACTTGTCATCGTACCAACTACATCGTTGGTCGAACAAATGTATAAGGATTTTGATACATACTCATCAGGTGATAATGAGTTTGATGCTGCGGCTCAAGTGCATAAAATCTACTCTGGTAAAGAGAAGTTTGACTTTACTTCATCAATCGTAATTACGACGTGGCAGAGTGCAATTAAGTTACCCGTATCATGGTTCGAAAATTATGGTATGGTAATAGGCGATGAAGCGCATACGTTTAAAGCTAAAAGCTTAACGACAATTATGAATCGCTTAAGCAATGCTGAGTATCGCATTGGCACTACCGGAACTCTTGATAACTCATTAGCAAATCAGCTTACGTTAGAAGGTAATTTTGGCCCTTCGTACGAGGTAACGTCAACGAAAAAGCTTATTGATGAAAGTACGTTGGCGTCTTTGGAAATTAGTATGCTAGTGCTCGATTATAAAGATGAGTATAAGCAACTCGTAAGTAAAATGAAGTACCAAGATGAAATTGACTTTATTGTTAGTTACGAACCACGTAATCGCTTTATTACAAATCTTACATGTAGTCAAAAAGGAAACACTCTTATTCTCTACACATTAGTCGAAAAACATGGTAAGCCACTTCACCAAATGATAATGGATAAAGTGAAAGATACAAACCGAAAAGTTTTTTTCATATCAGGTGCAGTCAGTGCAGAAGAGCGAGAAAAAGTAAGAGAGATAACCGAAAAGGAAAAGGATGCAATTATCGTGGCCTCAAGTGGAACCTTTAGCACGGGTATAAATATAGTTAACCTCAACAATATTATTTTTGCATCACCAACTAAATCGCAAATTCGCGTCTTACAATCGATTGGACGTGGTTTACGTAAAAGTCAAAATGGAATGGGAACAAAGGTTTTTGATATAGCAGACAAACTTTCATGGAAGAAAAAGTCAAATTATACTCTCAATCACGCAATCGAAAGGGTAAAAATATATGCAAAACAACAGTTCACATACTCAACTTATGAAATCGAATTATCATGAATAACGAACTTGAGAAACTTTATGAATCAATATATGATGTTGAGATAACTTCATTAAGACTTAGTGATGGATCCTACATTATTGTAGAAGAAATTGACTTTGACGAAGAAATTAACGTTCTGTATGTCTCGAGCCCAGTATCTTTAGTTGCTGATTTAGATGGTGGCAATTATCGACTTAAGGAATGGATGTTATTTGCAGAAGATGAGATTGTTGAAATATCGGGAAATCATATCATATCCCGTTCTGAAACACCCATTTATCTTAAGAAGGCTTATATGAAATTCAGATTCCTTAAGGTATTACACGATCAACAAGATAATTCCTTACCTCCTGTTGATAATGAAACTATTAGTGATATGATGACTAAGAAACTTAAAGATATCTATAAGAATCGACAAGGATTGAATTAGTCCTTTTTTTTGTTTCACAGATTATTATACCAAAAGTAGATACTGTTGTAAACAATAAAATTACTTGTTTACATACTTATTAACTTATGTTATTATATTAGTAATGAATTATGAAAAAGCAAAAACCACACTACGTAAATAATAAAGAGTTTTCACAGGCAGTGGTTAACTATGTTAACTTAGTAACTGAAGCTCGAGATAATGAAAAGGATGATCCAATCATTCCTAACTATATTGGAGAATGCTTTCTTAAGATAGCCGAAGGTCTATCCCATAAGCCTAACTTCATTGGATATAGTTATCGAGAAGAAATGGTGATGGATGGAGTCGAAAATTGCATTAAGGCCATTATGAACTATGATGTAGAAAAGGCCACGCGCACTGGATTGCCCAATGCATTTGCTTACTTTACTCAAATTATTTACTACGCCTTTCTTCGTCGTATCCAAAAAGAAAAAAAGCAACAGGATATTAAAGCACTTTATATGGAATTTGCTGGCATTGAACAATTTGCGGACTTTGGCGAATATGAAGGTAATTCTATTGTAGAAAAAATACGTCATAAGACTGATGCGATTAAAGACAGAGATAGTAAGATATCTCAGTTTGGCAAAAGTCTTAAAAAGAAGTCTATGGCTAAAAAGAAAATTGCTGGACCTATTGAATTTGGTTATTAATGAAAATTGCATTACTCAATGATACTCACTTTGGTGTTAAAAATGGCTCTGATATTTTTTTAGCCTATACTGAAAAGTTTTTCGATAAGGTGTTTTTTCCTTATTGTGTAGAAAACAATATAAGTCACATCATACACCTTGGCGATTACTTTGATAATCGAAAGTTTCTTAACATTAAAGTACTACGTCATAACTATGAAACATTCATATCAAAGCTATATGAAAATAACATTAGCATGGATGTGATACTTGGCAATCATGACGTTTATTGGAAAAATACGAATAAGCTCAATTCAGTAAGTCAAATACTTAATCAGTATAAAATTATTACTATTCACGAAAAGCCATGTGAAAAAACATTTGATTCTCTTAGCATAGGATTTTTGCCATGGATAGCCGATGATAATTATGATGAATCACTTGAGTTCATAAATAACTCAAGTGCACCAATTATTGTATCTCATCTTGAGCTTAATGGATTTAAGATGATGAAAGGAAATATCATATCCTCTCATGGCATGGACCATAAAATATTTGATCGATATGAAATGGTTTTATCTGGTCACTATCATACGAAGAGTGAGCGTGACAATATTTACTATCTTGGCACTCAATATGAATTAACTTGGGCTGATGCTGGAGACTTAAAATATTTTCATATCCTTGATACAGAAACTCGTCATCTCGAAAAAATAGAAAATCCATATAAGCTTTTTCAAAGAATTTACTATGATGAGGATAATATTCCAGCGTTGGATAAGACACACATTGATGGTACTTATGTTAAAGTCATTGTCACGAATAAAAAGGACTACTATAAGTTTGATAAATGGTTAGACACATTACACACACATAAACCATTTGACGTCAAGATTGTGGAGTCATTTGATGAGTTAACGAGTGATAATGTAGACGATGATAATATTAAAATAGCCAATACACCCTCCCTCATTAATTCATATGTTGACTCCATTGAAACAGACCTTGACGTTGAATTACTCAAAAAGCAATTACAAGCTTTGTATGTAGAAGCCCAATCACTAGATTCAATATGATACAATTTCGTAAACTTCGATATTCTAATTTTCTTTCTGTCGGTAATACGCCAATTGAGATTGACCTACAAAAATCTTCAGCCACGTTGGTTGTTGGTCACAATGGTGCCGGAAAGTCATCTGTGCTTGATGCTCTTTCGTTTGCTCTCTTTGGTAAAGCTCATCGAAACATCAATAAAAACCAACTTATTAATTCGATAAACAAAAAGAACACACTTGTCGAAGTTGAGTTTTCTGTATCCGGATCAAATTATTTAGTGCGACGAGGCATTAAGCCAAACATATTTGAGATTTACAAAAATCAAAAGCTCTTAAATCAAGAGTCACATAGCAAAGACTATCAAAAAATTCTTGAGCTCAATATCCTTAAGCTCAATCATAAATCATTTCACCAGGTTGTGGTATTAGGTTCGAGTAATTTTATTCCTTTTATGCAGTTGGCGCCATATTTGAGACGTATGGTTATTGAGGATTTGCTTGACATTTCGATTTTTGGAAAGATGTCAACCATTCTTAAGGATAAGACATCTGACCTTAAAAAGGAAATGAAAGAAATAGACAATGGCATTTCTATTACTCAGGAAAAAATTGCAATGCAGACAAATCACATAACTGAGTTAAAAGACATTGAGCTTAAGATAGCAACAAATACTGAAAAGAAAATAAAGGACATTGAATCTGAAATAGAGCTTTTACAAAAGCGAAATTTTGGCTTGCAAACTAAGTATGATAATGAGTTTGGCTCAGTAGAAAATTTGCTCAATGTCTCAATGCAAAAAATAAATGAGCTAACAGAGGAAAAGACAAAGCTTACGCATAAAGCATCAAAGGTTGCAAAGGACGTTATGTTTTATGATAAAAATGATGCATGTCCTACGTGTTCTCAAAAAATTGATGATAGCTTGCGTCAAAATAAAATTACAGAAATGAAGGATGAGGCTAAAGTTGTTTTTCATAAAATTACAGAGACAGATGAAACGTTAAGTAAGTTAAAGCTTGAGCACCAGGAAATTTTTAAGAAATGGCAAAATCTTAATGACTGTCAGTTTGACATTCGCACAAACAATAGCCAAATCACTTTGTTGGAAAAGCAGCTTAAAGGCTATGCTAAAAATGAATCCTCAAATCAAGAGTCAATTGATGGTGCTAAGCAGTTTTTGTATGATTTAAAAGATACTAATAATAAGCTCATCGAAAAATCTCAAGCTAAGTTTTTAGAACGTCGCTATCATGACGCAATGGCTGAACTCTTAAAGGACACTGGGATCAAAGCAAAAATCATTAGAGAGTATTTGCCTACAATGAATACACTCATTAATAAGTATCTTAACATCCTTGACTTTTTTGTTCTTTTTCAGTTGGATGAAAACTTCAGTGAAACGATTAAGTCTCGTCATCGTGACGAATTTACCTATGCTTCATTTTCAGAAGGTGAAAAGCAAAGGATTGATTTAGCTCTACTCTTTGCTTGGCGTCAAATAGCTAAGATTAAGAATTCGGCCAATACCAACCTCCTCATTCTCGATGAGACGTTTGATAGCTCATTAGATGCTGATGGTGTTGATAACCTCCTTAAGATTCTATACACGCTCAAAGGTGATAGTAACATCTTTGTGATATCACATAAGCAGGACCTGTTGGATGGGAAGTTCCCAGATAAGATTGAGTTTGAGAAACGTGGAAATTTTACATTTCGTAAGTAGTTGATACTCAACCACTTATGACTTAGTGAAAAAAACGGTTTACAAAATGGTGTTTCCTATGGTATTATATTATCACGATGAAACTCCTCGAATATCAAATTCATTCTTCCGTAGCCAAGCTTTTGGCTAAGGAAAATATTACAGTTTCACACGGGAATTATGAAACTGCATCCTTTGACGTTAAAAATCGTGTTCTTCTTCTCCCTATATGGAAAGACAAGGGGAAGGTATTTTATGACATGATGATTGCCCACGAGGTTGGACATGCTCTTTATACTCCAGTTGACGTTATTAGCCAAGTTGACCCCCGTTACTTTTCGGTTCTCAACATCATTGAAGACATTCGAATCGAAAAGCTTATCCAACGTCAATATGCTGGATTGCCAAAGGTCTTTAACGGAGCTTATAAGAAGGCGGTTGAAGAAGACTTTTTTGGAATTGGCAATCGTGACGTTGCTGACCTTCCTTTCATTGATCGTCTTAACCTAAAGGGTAAATGCCGCCATCACTTGGAAGTTCCAATGGATGAGTATGAAGCATCGATTCTTGATCGCTGCCAAAATGCCGAAACGATTGACGAGGTCATGGAATTGTACCATGAAATCGTTGGCTACATGAAAAAAACTCAGGATGAGTCGAAGGAAAATGACGATGCTAAAGGTTCTCCGGAAAAAAGCAATGAAGGCAATACCTCCATTCCATCTAATGAACAGGGCGATCCATCTGAATTAGATGGAAATGAAGAATCTGATGAGGAATCTGATGAGGAATCTGATGAGGAATCTGATGAGGAATCTGATGAGGACACAAGTGGTGATGCCAATGATGATGGAACCGAAAGCGATAGCATTTCATCAGATGATGAAGAGGAATCGTCAAATGGTTCAGTATCACTTAATGTAGTTGCCGGCGAAGATGCAGCAAGTGTTGCTACTGCAGAGTCTTTGGAAATTCGTTCTCAAACTCAAGATGCATTCAATGTAATGTCACAAGAAATTCTGGACAATAAAGAACGAAAGCTATCGTCGATTTTTATGTGGCCCACTAAAGAAATGTGTGATGAAAAGCTGATTGGCTATCATCAGCTTTTGGCTGAGCGTGATGCAATGCAATATCACCGAGATGCATCTCATGCAAATTCAGAAAAGCTGTCTAATTTCCACGAGTACATGAAAAACCTTAAGAAAAAGGTTACTACTCTTATTCATGAGTTCAATCGAAAGAAGTCAGCTTGGGAATATGCTCGAGCTCAAAGCGCCAAAACTGGGATGCTCGATGTCAATCGTTTGCACTCATATAAGTATGATGACCAAATCTTTAAGTCAATTACTCAATTGGCGCAATCAAAAAATCATGGAATGATTTTGTATGTAGACTATTCAGCCTCAATGCGTTCAACGCTCGGCTCGGTCATTGATCAAATTCTTAATCTCGTGTACTTTTGCCAAAGGGTTGGTATTCCATTTGAGGTTTATGGATTTACGTCATTTTTTAACACCAGCGACAATTCAATGATTAATACCGCTGACATGGGTGGGCTAAGATTAACTCATCTTTTGTCGAGTCAAATGACCAAGAGCGAAATAGATAAAGCCTTTTTCCAACTTTTTTGTCAAAAGTCTTCATACAGAGGCTACGTTAATAACGATGCATTAAGCCGATTTGAGGAGCTGGGAGGTACGCCTCTCAACTTAACAACAATGGTGGCTTATCATCATATTAAGTCTTTCTTAAAGAGGAATCGAGTACAAAAAACCAATGTTATCTTTTTGACTGATGGTGAATCAGCTAGACTTTCTGTGAAGAATTCAGCTAGATTTTTGGAATTCCCTCTTGGAAATAAAGTTTATAAGATTGACACTTGGGGAGGTACAATAAAGCAGCAAACCCAATTGTTGGAAATACTCAAAGGTACGCTTGGAATTAATCTAATTTGCATTCGTATTGCATCACATAAGGCCGAAGTCAAAAGAGATTTGTTATCTCGTATGATGTATGACGAAAAACACTTGCGTGAATTCAACAAAAATGGCTTTTTTAACTTTGAGCCTAAAGAAGGATATAACTTCTATTCCATCATTTCCGCAGGAAGTACTGAAATTGATGATAGTGATTTTACCTTCAATACTACAGATGATCAGCTCTTGTCCTCAAAGAAGGAACAAACCAAGTTGGCCAATGCTTTTACCAAGCACTTTTCTTCACAAAAGAATCAACGAGTGCTTTTGAGGAAATTCGCTGAAGTAATTGCATAAACTGGTGTACAAACCATAAATCCTGAGATATAATTATTCTACAATCAAAATACTACATTATGAATGATCTGAAATCCATCCTCCTCTCTGATACAAACGCTTCTAGCTGGAAGCGTGGCGATTTGCTTAATATTGCTCGAGCAAATTCAATTGACGATCGTGAAGTCTACAAGCTCATCAATAAAATGACTCGTGTTGCTCATGGTACCTATGCTTTTTCGCGGCCGACCCCGTCTCAGGCTAATGCTCCAATTGCGGAAGCCACTCCTGTAATGAATAACGTTATTCGTATGCAAGGAGTTATGTCAGTGATGGACTCGGAAATTTTCATTCCTGATGTTGACGAAACCTTTGTTCGCTGGGGCGAATACAGCACCCTTCTTAAGGTCATTAAGTCCCGTCTTTTCTTCCCAACATATGTTGCAGGGATGTCCGGTAATGGTAAAACTTTTATGATTGAGCAAGCTTGTGCTCAAGCAAAGCGGGAATACATTCGTGTTCAAATCTCTCCCGAGACCGATGAGGACGATTTGATTGGTGGTTTTCGCCTCATCAATGGTGAAACCGTTTTTCAAAAGGGCCCTGTCGTTAAGGCCATGGAACGAGGATGCATCCTTCTCATTGACGAAATTGACCGGGCATCCAACAAAATCATGTGTTTGCAAGGTGTATTGGAAGGCAATCCAGTACTTCTGAAAAAGACTGGTGAAGTCATTCGTCCGGCCGATGGCTTCAATGTCATCGCTACGGCTAATACCAAGGGCCGCGGCTCTGATGATGGTCGGTATTCAGCCGCTACGATTATTGATGATGCTTTTCTCGAGCGGTTTACTGCTTTGGTCGATCAGCCATTTCCTCAGGCAAATGTCGAAACCAAGATTCTCGAAAATCATGCTCAGAAGTATGAAATGACTGACAATGATTTTATTCCCAAGCTTATTGCTTGGGCCAGTGTAATTCGCAAGACCTTTGAAGCTGATGCAATCGAGGATGTCATTAGTACTCGTCGCCTGTGCCACATTGTGAAGGCAATGTCAATCTTTGGCAATCGCTCAAAGGCAATTGCATATTGCATCAACCGGTTTGAGTCCGAAACTCGTGAAGCCTTCTTGGACCTTTACACCAAGATTGATGAATCTCAACTCAACGAAAATGGTGAAGTCGTGTCTGAATCTGAGTCAGCAGACACAACATCCGAACAACAACCGCCTATTGGAAAATTTACTTATTGATATGGACGGAATTAAGTACGACACTGATAAGCCTGACTATAGCTTAATACCACCGTATGCTCTTGATGATTTGGCGAAAGTCCTTACCTATGGTGCCAAGAAATATGATCGGCATAATTGGAAGAAACTCGACAACCTTGAGGATCGGTATTTCGCAGCAGCACAGAGACACTTATGGGCAATAAAGCGTGGTGAACTCTTGGATGAGGAGACCGGAGTTCACCACGCAGCCCACGCCGTCGCATGTATGATGTTCTTTTTAGAGCATTACCATTTACATCAAACACAACACAGTATATAATAAAGCTATGAAATTGTCAAATGACACACTCGCAATTCTGCGTAACTTTTCCGCAATTAATCACAATCTCGTGGTGAATGAAGGAAATACACTATCAACCATTTCCGAAAAACGGAACATCATGGCTTCAGCTTCAGTGGCTGAAACCTTTGACACCCAATTTGGAATTTATGACCTCAATGAATTCCTTTCGGCATTGTCATTGGTTAATGATCCTTCTCTGGAATTTTCCGAGGAATCTATTCGTATGGCTGGAACGAATGGAGCCAATGTGGTATATCGAACTTCGGTTCCAAGTGTCCTGAGCTACCCTCAGAA
>Ga0136656_1000881_pt1 | contig 10663 bp, 10 predicted proteins | sample CPBDNA_9_FD_94862 | JGI IMG/M metagenome (GOLD analysis project Ga0136656, IMG submission 94862) | Freshwater to marine salinity gradient microbial communities from Chesapeake Bay, USA - CPBay_Sum_15_0.8_DNA (version 2) | ecosystem: Environmental > Aquatic > Marine > Coastal | place: USA...
AGCAGGGCATCGCCAATCTGACGCGATGCGCGGTCGACTCCACTCAGCGACAGTGATCGACCCCAGCCACGGACGGTGTCACTGACGCCATCGAACATCTGCACCGTGAGTAACTCGGTGCCGTCGAACATTTCCACCGGCGATCCCTCACCGACGAGCGCACGCGCCAGTGCGACGTCCTCCACGGTGGAGCCGCGAACCCGCTCGCACCAACCCCCGTTCACGGCATCGTCCCGACGAAACACCATGCACTGCCCGTTGGCCACCGCATCGGTCGTAGCCCTTCCGGCACCTGCGCCGTGACGGTACACGAGCGAGGTGAGCATGGCCGCATGAACCCACTGATCGATCATCGAGGTGGTGCGGAACCTTGGTGCGACGGTCGCCAACGTGGCCCCCGAATTTCTCAGGGCATCTGCTGCGGCGCGAGGAAGTTGGTTGCTTGGTCGTGTATCTGCATCGAGCGTCACGACCACGTCACCCGTTGCAGCGTCGATGCCCTGCTGCAACGCCCAGATCTTTCCCACCCAGCCCGCTGGCAGGGGTGCGCCAGTCACCACCCGCGCACCATGCTTCTTGGCGATGGTTGCGGTGTCGTCCGTCGACTCGTCGTCCACCACGATCACCTCCCGAACGAGCGGGGCGTCACGCAGAGCCTGCAAGCATCCTGCGATTCGCGTCGCTTCATTGCGCGCCGGTATCACCACACTGATGGCTGCGGTGGCGCTCACGCCGGAGTCACGGTCGCGAACCGTCACCTCGTCGGTGTCGTCTTCACGCAACCGACGCCCGCCCCGACCTGCACGCCACAATCGCGGTGACACCACCACCAGTGCGATGAGTTCAGCGGTGCCGAGCAACCACCACCACGGTGACGATGTCACGCTCGAACGGCGGGTTGTCGCGACGCCCAGGGCGCCGCCGACTCGATCTGCGCCGCGAGTCGGATCAAGACGTCCTCGCGATACGGCGCTCCGACGAATTGCACACCCATCGGCAGGCCGTCCTTCGACGTGTGGATCGGCAGGCTGATCGCCGGCTGGCCCGTCATGTTGAACTGTGCGGTGTACTGCATGATCTCACGGATTCGCTCCGTCGAGTCGTCGCCGGAGAGTTCGCCGATCTTCGGCGGAGGTCCCGCGAGCGTCGGCGTAACGAGGATGTCGAAGCCGGACTTCCCGTCCCGGGGCAGCCACCAGGACACCACGTCGCGAGTCCACGCCTGCACCCAGTTGACCGCACCCAGGTACGTCACCACGTTGGTGGCGTTTCCAAATTGTGCCATCAGGTGGTTGCCCGGTTCGATGTCGTCGGTCGTGAGGGTCACACCGAACTGTTTCTCGAGTGCTGCAACGTCGTTTGCGATGTGGGCGATCACGATCGCAAGGAACATGTCACCGAATGCCGGATCGTTCAGTGCAGGAGGATGCGCGGTCTCCACGTGGTGTCCCATCGACTCAAGGAGTCGTCCAGTGGCGGCCACCGACTCGCGTGCGTCGGGATGATCGAGACCCCCGGGGAGGAGTGGACCGCTGAGGAGTCCGACACGAAGTGTGCCCGTATCAGCACCGACTTCGCTCATATACGGCCGTTGCGGAGGTGGAGGCGTATTCGGGTCTCCCGCCTCGTAACCCGACAACACGTCCATCACCGCGGCGGTGTCGCGAACGGATCGCGTAACACAACCCTCCACCACGCCACCGATCCACGACTCGCCGATTGCCGGCCCGAGGCTGACCCGCCCCTTGCTCGGCTTCAGACCCACCAACCCGCACTCGCTGGCAGGAATTCGAATCGAACCACCACCGTCGTTGGCGTGTCCGACAGCGACGCAGCCGGATGCCACCGTCGCCGCTGAGCCGCCGCTGCTCCCGCCCGTCGAGTGGTCGGTATTCCATGGATTTCGTGCCGGACCATAGGCAAGCGACTCCGTGGTGATCGTGCTCCCGAATTCCGGAACGTTCGTTCGACCAATCGTGATGAAACCTGCGCGTCGCAACCGCTCGTAGAGGTACGAGTCGTGCGTGGCGGTGAACTTGCGAGCCTTCAGGAATCGGGTGCCGAGATGGTACGGCTCCCCTGCGATCTGACAATTGAGATCCTTAACCACGATGGGCACTCCGGCAAATTCACCCCCGGGCTGTGCGATCCCGTCGGTCGACGCCGTAGTAACGCTGCGTGCTTCGCTGCGTGCGCGCTCGAACCGGGGATGAATCACCGCGTTGAGCCGTGGATTCACTCGCTCCACGGCGGCTATCGCAAGGTCGACCAATTCGGTCGGGGAAATCTTCTTGGAACGAAGCAGTTCTGCTTGTCCAACGGCGTCGAGATGCAATGGCTCGGTCATGTTCCGACACACTAGAAGCCGTGCGGGTCCTTGCGGCAGTCGACAAGTTCCGTGGCACTGCGACGGCCCTCCAGGCGACACGCGCCATTGCCGACGCCTGCTGGACCACCGGTCACGACTGCATCCAAATTCCGATGGCCGATGGCGGCGAAGGCACGCTCGAGGTGCTGGGTGGCGCCAACCAACTTCTACGTGTTGAGGGACCCCTCGGGGCGCCCGTCGAGGCACCATGGCGTCTGCACCGCGGCACCGCCGTCATTGAAATGGCGTTGGCTTCAGGGTTGCAGCACGCTGGTGGAGCCGAGGGCAACGATGCCATCGCGGCATCGACGATTGGTACCGGTCAACTCATCGACGCAGCGCTCAATCTCGGTGCCGAACGCATCATCGTGTGTTTGGGCGGATCTGCAACGACCGATGGCGGCCTCGGTGCCGTGAGTGCAATCTCCACGCCAGCGCGACTCAAACACGTGGAGTTCATCGCGGCCTGCGATGTCGATACATGGTTCCTCGACGCGGCTCACGTTTTCGCACCACAAAAAGGAGCCACTCCGGCACAGGTGCGATTTCTTGCGAATCGACTGGCGGCGACCGCCGAGCACTACCGACAGCGATTCGGAGTCGACGTCACGAAGATCGCGGGTGGCGGTGCCGCCGGCGGGCTCGCGGGTGGATTGCATGCACTCGGCGCAACGCTCGTGCCGGGATTCGACGTGGTTGCCGACGAAGTTGGACTCTTCGATGCGATCGTCGAGTGCGACCTCGTGGTGACGGGCGAAGGACGACTCGACATCACGAGTTTCGATGGAAAGGTGGTCGGTGGCATCACGTCGCTGGCACGACAACACGGCAAACCCGTCGTCGCCATCTGCGGTGAGATCGTGCCCGACGCCCACCCTCTCGCGGCCGCACGACAACTCACAACCCTGAGCCTGCGTGACCAATGCGGTGACCGAGCCGTCTCCGCCACCTCACGCTGCATCGAAGAAGTGGCGGAGGGCTGGCTGACGTCACGCGCCGACTAGATCGCCAGAAATCGGCGGATGAACCCTGTTCAGCCGGTCGTCGTAGTGGTGATGACCGCAGATGGCGCAGCGCCACCAGCGATGATCGACAGCGGTTTGCCGGCCAGATCCGTGCCGAGCAGCACCAACACGCTCGCCTCGCCCAAACTTCCCGTCTCGGTGGGAATCGGTGTCGGCATCGGTGAGGTTGCCACACCACCGAGTTCCTTGGCCACTTCCGCCGCCGCGGCCTCGCTTCCGAGCAGGTAGTACACCACCGTGACCGTTTGTTTCGGTGTGATCTCGCTCTTGTTGATCGCCGGTTGCACGATGTAACCCCTGCCCTGCATCTCGGTGGTGAGCAGTCCGGCACTTCCGCTGACTCCGGAAGCATTGGCTACCTGCACCTTGAATGCGGTACGTACAACCTGCGCAACCGTGGTTTCCACGGCGATCGGCTCCACCGTCGTCTCGGTGGGCGACTGCTCGGCGGGAACCGCCTCGGGTGCGGAAATGGAGGTGTCGTTGCGGAGGTCGCGAAGGATGAAGAAACCGAGCAAGACCGCAAGGACCGCCACCGCGATCGAAAGCACCGAGTTGACGTTGGCCGATCGGGGTTCTGGGGCGGGACGCGGACGACGTTGCTCTTGACTCATGACAACCACAGTAGTCACGAAACACGCGGGAATCGTTGAGTGAGCCGAGGGTGGGGATTGAACCCACGACCTACCGCTTACAAGGCGGTTGCTCTGCCACTGAGCTACCCCGGCGAATCGCGTTGTGCGATGGGTGTCAATGCTACGCGCGCACTCGTTACGAACGCCGTGCCCGCACGACTTCGTAGGTGGCGAGTGCCGCTGCCGCCGACACGTTGAGTGACGACAATGCACCGCACATCGGAATCGACACGATGAGGTCACAACGTTCTCGTACGAGTCGCGACAAACCGGGACCCTCCGCGCCGAGCACGAGGCAGATGTTCTCCGTGGCGAGATCCCCCAGTCCGAAGATCGGTTTTTCCGCCGCATCGTCCAGTCCGACCACCCACACGTTTGCGTCGCGCAATTGTTGAATCGCCGTCGGTAGTCCCGGAACGACGCACATCGAGAGGTACTCGATTGCTCCGGCAGCCGACTTGGCGGCACTCGGCGTGACGTGCACCGCCCGATGACGCGGCAGAATCACGGCATCAACCCCCGCTCCCTCGCAGGATCGCAGGATTGCCCCGAGGTTTCCAGGGTCGGTGACTCCATCGATTGCAACGAGGAACAGCTTGTGTGTATCCGATGCTCCGGCCAACACGTCGTCGAGCAACGTCTCTTCCAGTGGCTCGACGAAGGCAATGACACCCTGGGGTGCCTCGCTTCGTGAACGTTCGTCGATCTCCTTGCGGGACACGTCACGGATTTGCACCCGTTGCGATTTCGCCAGATCGATGATTTCGCCGATCACCGGATTTCGTTCACTCTCATCGGCAATCAGAAGTTCACGAACCCTGCGACGCGAGGCAATCAGCACCTCGCGTACCGCCTGTCGACCCTCCACCTGTTCCCCGCCCAACGATCGATCATTGGATGATGGTCGCGGTGGGCGACGTCGATGCCCCCCACGCATGTCGCCACGACCATCTCTGCGCATGTCGCCATTGCGACCTCCACGCGACCCGCGCCGCGGAGGACGACTCATGACGTGAGCAAGGCAACCGCCATGCACGCAATGCCTTCCACACGTCCGATGGCGCCCAATCCCTCTGCTCGTCGCCCTTTCACGCTCACGGGAGCGCCAACTACTTCCCGAAGATTTCGTTGCATGGCATCTCGGTGCGGCGCAATCTTCGGACGTTCGCAAATCACGTTGACATCCACGTTCGTCGCTTTCCAGCCGGCATCGCGCACCTTGGACACCACCTCGCGCAGGATGTCCATGGAATTCGCCCCTTTCCAGCGGGGATCGGTATCGGGAAAGTGTTCACCGATGTCACCGAGACCGGCGGCACCAAGGAGCGCGTCACTCACGGCGTGGGCGATTGCATCCGCATCGCTGTGGCCATGGAGTCCGCGTTCACCCTCGATGTGAACACCCGCCAAGATCAGCGGCCTCTCGTCGTCGGAAAAGCGATGGATGTCGAATCCCTGACCGATCCGCATGATCAGTTACCGCTCTGCTGCGTACGCGCCCACTCGAGGTCATCACGCGTGGTGATCTTGCGGTTGAGTACGTCACCGTCGACTACTACTACCTTTCCACCCTCGGCCTCCACGAGGGACGCGTCATCGGTGCCCTCACCGAGTGACGCGTGGGCCCGACGCAACACGTCGGCACGAAATGCTTGTGGTGTCTGTACCGCACGCAACGATCCACGGGGTGGGGTACGCATCACTTGCCCGGTCTCGTCCACCACCTTGATGGTGTCGGCAACGGGAATCGCCGGCACTGCACCATCGGCACCAGCGGCGACCGCGGAGATTACCCTGGCAAAGTCGTCCTCGTTCGCAAACGGTCGTGCGGCATCGTGCACGCAGATGATGGTGGCGTTCTTCGGCACCACGTCGAGACCTCGACGTACCGAGTCACTGCGCGTTCCACCACCAGCGATACCGCCTTCTTTCTCCGCCACCTCCGGTGGAAGAACCACTACTACTCCGTCGCTCGATTCGCGTGCAACGGCGACTGACCAGTCCATCACGCGACGATCACCGAGTGTTTCGAACTGTTTCGGGCCACCGAATCGCGTTCCGGCACCTGCTGCAACGACGATGGTCCAGATCACCTCGCCAGGTCGGCGCAATTCACCTGTCGGCATTGCCTTTCAGGGTAGTACCGTAAAGCGCATGACTCACGAAGAACTCCTCGCCAAGAATGCATTCTTTGCCGCCACTTCACCCGAGTCGTTGAAGAACATCGCGGGTGCCGGAGTGGTGCGCAACCTGCAACGTGGCGACGTGTTGTTCAACGAGGGCGATGCGCCGGATGCGATGTTCGTGGTGTTGTCGGGTCGAATCGCCATTGCCATCGGCAACCGGCCACTGGATGCCCGCGAGAGCATGCTCGCGCTCATGGAGTCCGGGGACTTGTTCGGCGAACTCGGTCTGCTCGACGACGGTGCACGCAGTGCGCTTGCGCGAGCGCTCGAACCATCGAGCGTCCTGCAAATTCCGTACTCGGCCGTGAAGAGCGAACTGCAGGGCAATCCCACCATGTTGTGGGGGGTCACCAAACTCCTGGCCTCTCGATTGCGCGTCATGGACGAGGTGCTGTCCGACAGCGTGTTCCTCGACGTCACCGGACGCACCGCCAAGCGTTTGTTGGAACTCTCCGAAGGAAACGACGAGTTCGTCCTCCCCGTCACCCAGGAGGAGCTTGCCGGCATGGTTGGCGCATCACGTGAGCGCGTCAACAAGGCCATCGCCAGCTTCATCCGATTGGGATGGCTGGAGCAGTCCGATCGTCGCTACCGAATCAAGGAACGCGAGAAGCTCACGGCGCGCTCGTCGTAGCACCGAGCAACCATTCACGCGTTCGCGTGAACGCATCCTCTGCGTCCGCGGCCCGATGCGACGGGCGTTGTGAATCGTGGGCAAAACCGTGCTCGGCCTCGGAATACTCCACTACGTTGCACCCCGTGTCTCGCAGTGCCGCCACGTCCGCAGGCGGGGTGTAGGGATCCTTCGCGCCGATGATCGCCAACACCTTCGAAGCGTCGCCTCGTGCCAGCAGCGCCAGCGGTTCTTCCTGCGTTGGTGATTGCCAGTCGGCCGGAATCCGAATCATTCCGTAAAAACTGGCAATTCGGGAGAATCTCGGGCTGATCGCGGATTTGAAGCAGTACATCCCGCCCATACAGAAACCCATGAGTCCAACCCTCTCGGTACCGAGCGCATCTGCCGCTTCATGAAGGTCGCGCAGATGATGCGAGTCGTCCAGCGACGGGACGGCGGCGAATCGGGGGGCGATGTCGGCATCGAGACGTCGACCGGGAAACGGCTCCACGGCGCAAACCGCCATGTTCCACTCGCGAGCAAGCCGTGCAACCATGTCGTCGAACAACGGTCGAAGCGAAAAGATGTCCGGGGCAATCACCAAGCCCATGCTCGGTGACGTGACCGAGGTGTCGATCGACGCGGATGTTCCGGACGGAAGGGTGATGCGCATGGCTCCAGTCTTGCCGACATCGCCGCGGTGAGGGTGGCGGTGAGACCGGTTCCCACGCTGGGGTGGCATGACCACTCGACACGACACCACCACACCCCACCGCAATCCCATCACCCTGCTGGATGATGAGTGGCAGCGAATGAAACGCTCGCCACGAGTTCTGCGCGCTGTCAACTCCTGGGGTGTCGCTCCCACGACGTTTGATTCGCTCGACGATCTGCTGGTAGCCGCCGGGTTTCGAGGAAAGAACGTTGATCCTTCGGCCGATGCAGTATTGGGCAGATTGGTGGAACGCGCCGCCACCGACGAACTCGCGGCTCGCATCGTGCTACAACGCGTGATTCCACCAATCCTCTCCATCGCTCGACGACGCGGGCGCACGCGCGGTATCGGCTACAACGATGCACTCGGCATGGCGCTGTCGCACGCCTGGGAGGTCATCCGTACCTACCCAATGGCGCGTCGGCCGAGGAAGGTCGCCGTGAACATCGTTCGCGACATCGAGTACTTCGCCTTCGTTCGAAGCGAACGCCGGCGTCCACAACATTCGTCCCTCCCGCACGACTCCGAGTTGTTGCTCAACAATCGGACCGCCGACATGTTCACGTTCGACGATCCCTACGGATCCCTGCACGGAGGCTCAACGTCGGACATCGAACTGGACTACCTCCTACGACAAGCGCGCGAACGCGGTATGTCGGCAAAATCGCTCGAACTCTGTACGGAACTCGGATCGATCGACATCAATCAATACGCGATACGACACCGGGTGACACGCCGAACCGTTCGCGGATGGCGCGACGATGCGGTCAACGAGTTGCGTGTACGAACGCGGTGTGTGGAGTGAGTTTGGTGGTACGAAGTCGCAAACTGTTGGTAACGACGAAGATGCTGGAAAGCGCCATGGCCAGACCCGCCCACATGGGGTTCAGCAAGCCGAGGGCAGCGATGGGTATGGCCGCGGTGTTGTAGAGGAACGCCCAGAACACGTTCGCGCTGATCGTTCGGAGCGTCGCGCGAGACAGCAGGATTGCATCGGGCACCAACCGCAAATCGCCACTCACGATGGTGAGATCGCTCGCGTTCATGGCCACGTCGGTTCCCGTGCCCATCGCAATCCCGACGTTCGCTTGCGCGAGCGCGGCCGCGTCGTTCACCCCGTCGCCCACCATCGCAACCGCATATCCACGCGTCTGCAGGTCGGCGACCACCCGCACCTTCTCTTCGGGTAGCACCCCGGCGATGACGTGCTGATCGTCGGCCTCGATTCCGACCTGCTTGGCAACGGCAAGCGCGGTTGCGCGACTATCACCCGTGAGCAGGATTGGTCGCAGGCCCAAGTCGCGTAGTGACGAGATTGCAGAAGCGCTGTTTGCCTTCGGGCGATCCGCCACGACGCACACACCCTTCACGGAGCCGTTCACCGCCACGAGAACACCGATGTTGCCGTTCTCCCGGGCCGACACCAACGAACTTTGCATCGCCGACGGAATCATCACCAGTTTGCGACGCATCAGGGTTTCGTTGCCGACGAGCACGCTCGCACCGTTCACCATGCCGGCGGTACCCATACCCGGGAGGTTCTCGAAATTGTCCACACCGTGGAGGGCTCCGGTTTCGGCTCGTGCCGCCGATGCGATGGCCTTCGCGACGGGATGCTCACTGGCGTGTTCGAGGGCGCCGGCGGTCGCCAGAATCTCGGCGCGCGAAACGCCCTCGGCGCACGTGACGTCGACCAGTTGCATCTGCCCGGTGGTGACCGTGCCCGTCTTGTCGAACACCACGGTGTCGACTCGTCGAGTGCCCTGAAGAACGTCGGCGCCCTTGATGACGATCCCCATCTGGGCTGCTCGACCGCTGCCGACCATCAGCGCCGTTGGGGTTGCGAGCCCGAGTGCGCACGGGCACGCAATGATGAGCACTGCCACGGCGGCGGTGAAGGCCTGGGGTAGATCGCCACCGAAGACCCACCACCCCACGAAGGTGACGATCGAGATTGCAATCACCGTGGGAACGAACACGCTGCTCACACGGTCGGCCAGTTTCTGCACCGGAGCCTTGGTGGCTTGGGCATCGCGCACCAGTCGGGTCATCTGGGCAAAGGTGGACTCCGCACCGATTCGCGTCGCCTGCACCACCAGTCGACCCGTGAGATTCACGGTGGTTCCGGTGACGGTTGCTCCGATGGTGACATCCACGGGAACGCTTTCGCCCGTGAGCATCGAAACGTCGATCGAGGATGCACCCTCGCGGACCACGCCGTCGGCGGCGATGATCTCCCCGGGACGCACCACGACGAGATCACCAACCTGCACCTCGGCTGCAGCAACGACGACCTCGTCTCCGTCGCGCAATACGGTGGCGCTTCGCGCACCGAGCGCCAGGAGTGAGCGCAAGGCATCGCCGGCGCGACGCTTGGCACGCGCCTCGAAATACCGCCCCGCCAAGAGGAAGATGGTCACCGCAACGGCCACCTCCATATATATGTGGTCGACGTCCATCGACGCCATGTTCATCCCCTGGTGATCGGCCGCATTCCCCCACACCATCGCCCACACCGACCAGCCCATCGCAGCGATGATGCCGAGTGAGATCAGGGTGTCCATCGTCGTCGTTTTGTGACGAGCATTCATCGCCGCCGCCTTGTGGAATGGGGCAGCCGACCACACCACCACCGGGACGGAGAGCACCAGTGCCCACCACTTCCAACCGTCGAACTCCAATGCGGGAATCATCGACAGGGCAACCACCGGAACTCCGGCAATCAACGACACGACGAGCCGGGCCCGCAACATGGCAACGCGATCCATCGTCTCCTTGTCGAGCATCTCCGGGGTGGTGTCCTCAAGCCGTCGCGCCCCGTACCCGGCCTCTTCCACCCGGGCGATGATTCGTTCGGTAGATACCTCGGACGACGTGGTGATCCTGGCGGATTCCGTCGCAAAATTCACCGTCGCAGTGACTCCATCGATCTGATTCAGTGCCTTTTCCACCTTGAGTGCGCACGCACCGCATGTCATCCCGGAGATTGCAAGGTCGAGCTGGTGTGATTCAGCGACGGTGGGGACTGGTGATGTGGTCATGCGTGGGTCGCCCGGGGCTCGAACCCGGGACCTGCGGATTAAAAGTCCGTTGCTCTACCAACTGAGCTAGCGACCCG
>Ga0136656_1000882_pt1 | contig 10661 bp, 14 predicted proteins | sample CPBDNA_9_FD_94862 | JGI IMG/M metagenome (GOLD analysis project Ga0136656, IMG submission 94862) | Freshwater to marine salinity gradient microbial communities from Chesapeake Bay, USA - CPBay_Sum_15_0.8_DNA (version 2) | ecosystem: Environmental > Aquatic > Marine > Coastal | place: USA...
CTTGGGTTGAACATTGGTTAAATAGTAGATCAACACAAAACGCACCACAAGAAACAGAAATTGAAAGTTATGTTATTGGTGGTATTAAACAAGACGTAAAAAAAGATCAATTTAAATCTTTTAAACTATAAAAAAATATGAAAGTTTTTATAATGTCTATTTTTTTACTTCAAGTTGATATAGGAGGATATCCTTTTACTACACCATTTGAAGAAAATCCAAGAATAGAATTTAAGACAGTAAAAGAATGTATTGATGCTGCTAAAAATAAAAGAAGTAAAATGCTAAAATCTTCTTTAAACTACCTTGAATTAGGAATAGTTGATGTAAAAATTAACTGTATAGAAACAACACAATCTAAAAAAGGAACAATTTAAGTTATAATGAAAAAAATATTAATTATGGGTTTACCAGGTTCTGGTAAATCTTATTTGGCACAAGTATTATCACCATTAATCAACGCAGTATGGTTAAACGCAGATAGAGTTAGAGAAGAAGCAAACGATTGGGATTTTACTCCAGAAGGAAGACAAAGACAAGCCAATCGTATGAAAGATTTAGCACAAAAGGCGTTAGATGAAGGTAAACACGTTATTGCTGATTTTGTATGTCCTACTCCTAAAACAAGAGAAGACTTTAATGCTGACTATACAGTATGGGTAGACACAATCAAAGAAGGCCGATTTGAAGATACAAATAAAATGTTTGTACCACCTGAAACATATGACTTTAGAGTACCTACACAAAATGCTGAACTATGGGCATTACGAATTGCTGATGAAATACAAGACTATGTATGGGATAATAGAAAACCTACAGCACAAATGTTGGGTAGATGGCAACCTTGGCACGAAGGACATCAAACTTTATTTGAAGAAATAATTAAAAAGACTGGTCAAGTAAATATTCAAGTAAGAGATGTACAAGGTGTGGGTGATAATCCTTTTGACTTTGATACTGTAAAAGACAATATAGAGAAAGCTTTAATACCATATAAGAATAGAATAAGAATCACACTCGTTCCTAACATAACAAATATATGTTATGGAAGAGGAGAGGGATATAAGATAGAGGAAATAGTTTTACCGGAAAATATACAAAAAATTTCTGCTACAGAAATTAGAAAAAAAATGAGAGAAGACGGAAAAATTTAATGTTAGAGAAAAGACAAAAAACCTGTTCTAGTTGTGAAACTAAATATACTGTAGAATGGAATATCGAACTACAGGATTTAGAACCTTTGACTTGTCCATTTTGTGGACACGAAGTAGAGGATTTAGAAGATGAAGACAACTGGACAAACGAAAACACTGAAGACGATAGTTGGAATTGATTATAGTTTAAATAGTCCTGCCATTTGTGTGGCAGATACAAATTTCAAATTTGAAGATTGTCAATTTTATTTCTTAACAAGTAAGAAAAAAAATATAGGTAGTCTAAGTAAAAATATAACAGGATATGAACACAAAGAATATAATGACCCCATTGAAAGATTCAAAAACATATCGGACTGGGTTTTACAACGCATTCACACAATGTCCAACGTTCAGCGAGGCATGGATATATACATTGAGGGATATTCCTTTGGATCCAAAGGACAAGCAATCTTTCAAATCGCAGAAAACTGCGGAATACTCAAATATCGTTTATCCGAACTCAAACTTACATATGCAACTATTGTACCTAGTGTGGTTAAGAAGATGGCTTCGGGCAAAGGTAATGCTGATAAAGAAAAAATGTATGAAACTTTTACACAAGAAACAAAAGTAGATTTAAAAAAGATTTTTGATATGGAAAAACTTAACAATCCTGTAACAGATATTATAGATAGTTATTATATTGCGAAATATGGTTATGAAAATTCTAAAAGCACAAAAGAGTCTACCTGATTTTACACTTCAATACTTTGATGTAAAATCTTTACGAACAATTCCACCAGACACTTGGTTAGAAAATCGTTCAAATGAATTTGGTTATTATGAAAGTTTTGAAAAACACGGAATGATTTGGCCAATCGCTGTTACAGATCATAGACAACAATGGGTCAAAGATAGAATACTTCCTAAAAATCCACAACATAAAGATAAAGACGGAAATCTTATACCAGGTTATTACGTTCACATAGGTAATAAACGTGTTCTATGGGCAAAACATAATGGTTATGATAAAATAGAGGGTTATTTTTTTAACACTATGGAAGATAAAAGAAAGATACATCAATTACAACATATTGCACATACAGAGATACCTAAATGAGATTTGTAACTATTGGTGCTACAAAAACAATAAATCATATAAGATCGGCCATTGCAAATTCTGGTAATGAATGTTATGATATACCATTAGTACCTCAAAACACAGACTTATTAAATTTCATAGATTTATACGAAATCAATAATTGTGACGCTGTAATAATATTTGGAACTTGGGGAAGTGATTTTGATAAAAGACAATGGCATCCTACAAATAATTTAAGAAGGCAAGCTTGGTTAAATGATTTAAACACTCTTATAGCAAATTATTGTAAATCAATTAATAAACCATTAATTGTTATGGAAACATCTACATTATCAAGGATTAGATTACTTTACAGTAGAAACACAAACTGGAAAGAAATTTATCCAAGATATTATAGAGTAGGATTAAATCATTGGACTTATGGGTTAGCAACTTTTTGTAAAGCTAAAGATACTAAAAGATTGGAAGTGTTAATCAATCAATTTCCTGCTATGAAAGAACAAATACTAAGACATAAATGGAACAATAATAAAGATGGTTATATTTTAATATGTCCAGGTTTAGAAAATGATCCAACTAGTAGTATTCCTGTGGATCAATTTGTAAAAAATTCAATAGAAGATATTAGAAAAGTTACTGATAGAAAAATTTGTATTAAACCACACCCATTCACAGAACTAGATTTTTCAGACTTAGGTGTTGAAATAATAGATAAAGAAAAATCAATTCAGGATATTTCACCTGAAGTTTATTGTTGTATTATTGACAGCAGTACATCTATATTTGAAATTATAACTTTAGGCATTCCTTGTATAACATCAACTAATAGTTTTGGAGCACCTTTAAAAAACACTGAAATAAATAATATTGAAAACTTATATTATGCTAATGAAAAAGAAGTTTTAGAATGGTATACAGAAATGAGTTATACTGAATATACAATACAACAAATACAGCATCCAAATATGATAACAAGATGGATAAAGGAGTTAGTAAATGGGCAGAATACCAGGTCTACCTAATCATTTAGGTGGTCACGGCTTTGTGACACACACAGACGTAGGTTTAATTAAGTTTGCTAGAGATGAACTTAACTGTAAATCAATGTTAGACATTGGTTGTGGTGTAGGTGGTCAAGTCTTTGAAGCTATAAATCAAGGTTTAGACGCAAGAGGTGTTGACGGAGATTTTGTAACTAAAAGAGAAAAACCAGAACTATTTTTAATACACGATTTTACACAAGGTAAAGTAAAAGATTTTAATATGAAGTTTGATATGATATGGTGTTGTGAATTTGTTGAACACGTTGCAAAAGAATATGAAGATAACTGGGTGTCATTAATGCAATCAGGTAAGTATATATTTGTAACTTACTCAGAACCAGGTAAACCAGGTCATCATCACGTCAACTGTGAACCATTAGAATATTGGATTGAATTATATAAAAGATATGGTTTTACACTTAGACAAGACCTAACAGAACAATCTAAAACTAAATCTACTATGAAAAGAGAGTTTTGGAAAGATAACGGATTAATATTTGAAAATGATAAATTTTAATACAAAAGAATTAAAAGAGTTTTATAATAAGGAGGGCTTTGCTCCACACGAACATATATTTGGTTTCTTAAATGATAATGTATTTAATGAATTGTTAGATAGTTTTCCTAATGATGATCTTTTTGAAGATGAATTTCCAGAAACAAGAAAATTAAATCAAAGACCTCATTGTAGAAGGTTTATGTGTGTTTATGAAACTGAACAAAGTCCTTATTTTGTAAAATATAGAAAAGAATTAAATAAATTACCTGAATTATGGCAAGAAGTTTGTTCTAATATGTTAGAACCTAAGGGAGATTATCAAAGATGGATAAAAGAAACTTTACAAATTGAAGATTTTAAAATACGTTTTGATTTTCATAGAACACAAAGTGGTTTAGATGTATCGCCTCACGTTGATAGTTTAGGTAAATATGGATCGCATTTATTTTATTTTATGCCTGAGGGTTGGCAAGAAAGCTTTGGTGGCAAAACTATCTTTTATAAAGAAAAACTAATACCTGAAATGAATCCAGAACCAATTAATTTTAAACAGTCAACATCTTATCCAGTTGTAGGTAATTATTCTCTACTATTTAAAAATGTTAAAGATGGCTGGCACGGAGTAACGCAAGTTAAAAGCGAAGAAAATTTACATAGACAATTATTTAATGTAGTGATATTGAAATGAAACAAGTAATATATAGTGCAACAGGTAATAAAGTAGATTACCAAATAGATTATGATGAAGTCAATGGACTTAAATTTCATAATGTAGGTAGAGTTATTTCTAAACGTATAAAATCTTTTTATACAAAAGAACCAAAAACTTTAGAGTGGATAAATTCATTTAAACCTAATAGTAAAGTAATTGACATTGGTGCAAACATTGGTGTGTATTCTTTATATGCAGGACAAAAAGGTCATAATGTATATGCTTTTGAACCACAAGCTTTAAACTTTGCAGAATTATATACAAATATATATTTAAATAACTTAGAAGATAAGATAATAGGATATGGAGTTGCATTAAGTAATGTAAATAGTATTGAATATCTATCTTTAATGTCAATGGTGCCTGGTCAATCACATAACGACTATGCTATAGACAAACCAAATCAATTAAAACAAGGGTGTGTAGGTTATAAATTAGATCATTTAGTAGAAACAAATGTTATACCTCAACCAGATTATATTAAAATTGATGTTGATGGTATAGAACAAAAAGTAATAGAGGGTGCAGTTGAAACAATTAAAAAGTGTAAATCTGTATTGGTAGAATTAACTGATACAAGTATTTTAAAAACAATACAAGATTTAGGTTTTGTCATTGATGAAAATATGACTTATAAATTAAGCGAAACGGAAATAAATTATGTGTGCAATTCACGGTCTTTTTTATAATAGTAAAGAAGATATAAACAAAATGATTGTAAAGGCTCATCATAGGGGTCCAGATGGTAATGGCTCTTGGTCAGATGAACACATAACATTAGGACATAATCTTTTATCAATTGTAGATACAGAAACTAAATCAAAACAACCTTGGATTTTTGAAGATTTGATTTTAGTATATAATGGAGAAATCTATAATTATAAACAATTACAAGATGAATTAGATTATCAGTTTCAAACAAATACAGATACCGAAGTGTTAGCTGTAGGATTAAAGTTACAAGGTATAGATTTTATAAACAAACTTGATGGTATGTTTGCTTTTGCTTGTTATAATAAAACATCTAAACAACTTATATTGGCAAGAGATAGTAATGGTACAAAACCAGTTTACTATGGTTATAAAGATAATAAATTATGTTTTTCTTCCGAGATTAAAAGTTTATTAGAAATAGGTTTTAAAAGAAAGATTTGTAAAGAAGCATTAAGACATTATTATAAACAAGGATTAAATACAGGTTATTTAACTTTATTTGATGGTATTAAAAAGTTAATTCCTGGTGAAGTTAAAATAATAAATGTTATTACAAATTCAGAAACATCATTTAATTTAAATAATATTAATAAAATACCTTTAATAACTAATATTACAAATGAAAAATATATAGAATTACAAGAAGAAACCATAGATAGATTACATCAAGCTGTTAAGATGTCATTAATGGGTAGAAGAAATATAGGTCTATTTTTAAGTGGTGGTTTAGATAGCACATCTATATTATATGAAATGGTAAAATCAGATGTACAACCAAATACATTTACCACCTTTTTTGATTTATCTATACCAGATAGTAAATTAAATGATGATAGTTTAGTTGCAAAAAAATACTGTGATGAATTAAATGTAACAAATAACCAATTACATCAAAATGAAAAAGCTTATGTTGACGCAATGGATAACACCTTTTATGCTTTAGAAGAACCAAGACAAGGTAAAAGTTTTCCTACTTATTATAATACAAATAAATTTTTATCAGAAAATAATATAACTGTTACATTAAGTGGTGATGGTGGTGATGAAGTTTTATCTGGTTATAAACACCATAAACTGCCTTTTTGGTCTACAAAACTTAATTCTTTAGGTATGCACCATAGAGAATTAAACAATACAGAATTAAATATAAATCTTAATGAACAAGTTGAATACTTAAATTCTTGGCTACCTACAGGTGGTTTAACAAACGATTCAATTAATAATATGTTATATACTGAATGTTTAAATACTTTGTGTGATGATTTTTTTATACGTAATGATAAATTGGGTATGAACTTTAGTATGGAAGGAAGATTTCCATTTGTTTTAAAAGTGTTTAGAGATTTTGTAAGAAGTATACCTGGCGATGTAAAATCAAGTGATAAACATACTCATAGATTTAACCCTAAGTATTTCTTTAGAGAAGCATATAGAGGTAAATTGCCTAAGTATATTGTTAATAAAGATAAAACTGGTTGGAGATTTCCAACAGACGAAATATTAATAGGAAATAAAGAGCATCCTGGTAAAAATAATAGTGTATTAAGACAATATATAATAGAAACACTAAAAAATAAAGAATTACAGGAAATTTTTGAATTTGATGATGATACGGTGCAGAATGTATATTTAAATAATAAAAATTACACACCTATTCCTGGATCAAAATTTCCTCCAGCTTTATTAAAACAAAAAGAATTATTTACAATACTTAACTTTGCAGTATGGAAAAAAGTATTTAAAATGACTATATAAATATAATTAAAAAGGAGAATATTATGATATATCCATTGGCTTGTGATACTTGGGATAATAAAGAAATAGAAGCAATCCAAAAAGTTATAAAGACAGGTCGTTATACAATGGGGCCTCACGTAAAACAATTTGAAAAAGAGTTTTGCGAATACTTTAAATGTAATGACGCTGTAATGGTGAACAGTGGTTCAACTGCTAACTTATTGATGTTAGCTACACTTAAATTGAAATATAAATTAGGTGGTGATATAATTGTTCCTGCTGTAAGTTGGTCTACTACTTTCTTTCCTTTACAACAATATGGTTTTAGATTAAACTTTGTTGATATAGATAAAGATACTTTAAACATTGATCCTGGTAAAATAGAAAAAGCAATCACTAAAGATACTTGCGCCATATTTGCAGTTAACTTATTAGGAAATTCTTGTGAATATGATAAGATAAATGAAATTGCAGAAAAACACAATCTAATGTTGTTAGAGGATAACTGTGAAAGTTTAGGTGCAATATCAGATACAGATATTTACAACGGAACAGTGGGTCATATGGGCAGTTTTTCTTTCTTCTTTAGTCATCACTTACAAACAATGGAAGGTGGTATGATTGCTTGTCAACACAAAGAAGACGCAGACTTTATTAGATCATTAAGAGCTCACGGTTGGTGTAGAGATTTACCTGAAGATAATAAAATTTATAAAAAGACAGGTGATAATTTTAAAGATAGTTTTACTTTTGTTACACCAGGTTATAGTGTAAGACCTTTAGAGATGAGTGGTGCGATTGGAAGTGTACAACTTCAAAAGTGGCCTAGTATGAGAGAACAAAGGGTTAAAAATGCTGAATACTTTTTAAATAAGTTTAAAGATTTGCCAGATGTACAAACACAAAGAGAAATAGGTAATTCAAGTTGGTTTGGATTTTCTATGATATTTAATGGCAATCTTTCAGGTAAAAGAGATAAAATTGTAGAAAAGTTTGTTGAAAATGGAATTGAATGTAGACCAATTGTTGCAGGTAATTTTATGAAAAATCCTGTCATTGATTATTTGGACTATATAGATAATAAAAATTATATGGTTGCTGATTACATACACGATAATGGATTGTTTATTGGTAATGATGTAAGAGATTTAAAAGAAAATATAGATATAGTCTATAATATTATAAAGGATATGAAATGAAAACAGCATTAATTACAGGTACAACAGGACAAGATGGTAGTTATCTAGCAAAGTCTTTATTGAATAAGGGTTATAAAGTCTATGGTGGAGAAAGAAGAAGTACCACTAACAAATACTGGCGACTAGATGAAATGTGTATTACAGATGATATAGAGTTTGTTGAATTAGATGTAATTGACCAGGCAAATATTAGAAGAGCAATTGAGAAAACAAAACCAGATGTGGTTTACAATTTAGCTGCTCAATCGTTTGTTGGCTTATCGTTTGAACAACCAGAACTTGCAACTTTAATTGACGCTATGGGTGTTTTAAGAATGGTAGAAAGTATTAGACAAGTTAATCCTAAAATAAAATTCTATCAAGCAAGTACAAGTGAATTATATGGTAAGGTACAAGAAACACCACAAACAGAAAAGACTAAGTTTTGGCCTAGAAGTCCATATGGTGTTGCAAAATTATATGGTCATCATATAACAATTAATTATAGAGAAGCGTATGATATGTTTGCCTCTACTGGTATTTTATTTAACCACGAAAGTCCTATGAGAGGTGAGGATTTTGTGACTAGAAAAATATCAAAAGGTATTGCATTATGGAAAAAAGAACACAGACCAATTATTTTAGGTAATTTAAATGCAAAAAGAGATTGGGGTCACGCTGAAGATTTTGTTGAAGGTATGCAATTAATTATGAATCATACTGAGGCTGATGACTTTGTATTAGCAACTGGTATTATTCATACTGTAAAAGAGTTTTTAGAAATGACTTTAGAATATTTAAATATAAACTACTATTGGAAAGGTGATGAGTGTTTTGAAAAAGATACTGATATTTTAATATCAACCACAGATACTAGACATTTTAGACCTGCTGAAGTGGATATATTACAAGGTGACGCTACAAAAGCTAAAACTGTTTTAGGTTGGACACACAAACATACAGCACATAGTTTAATGATAGATATGGTAGAAGCAGATATGAAAAGGTATTATGCAAAATAAAATCTTTATAACCACATTTAATAGGAAATTGTATGATGAGTACGCTAAGGGTTTAATTAATACCTTTATTAAAACAAATCAAAAATTACCTCTATATGTGTTTGTTGAAGATGATATTAATTATTTTTTAAAGAACGATAATATACATTATATAGATTTGTTTAAAGAAGAACCAGATTTAAAAAAATTTATTGAAAAAAATAAAGATAAAGAAACAAAATCATTTGCCTTAGACGCAGTTAGATTTTCTTATAAAGTTTTTGCTCAAAATGCAGCTAGAAAATATGGTGGAAAGATATATTATGTTGACAGTGATTGTATATTTACAAAACAAATACCTGATGAATGGTTTGATGAGTGTTTACCAGATGATGTTTTTTTAACTTTTTATGATAGACCTAATCAATATACAGAAACAGGTTTCTTAGCGTTTAACGAAAATAAACTTATATCAAAAGCCTTTTTTACACACTATTTAAATTATTATAAAACTAATTCTATATATAATTTGAAAGCTTATACAGATTGTCATACACTAGACGCAACAAGAAAACATTTTTTAAACGACATACACTATAAAGAAAAACCATTGGGCGATGGTAAAAACGCTCATATAATGGCTAGAGATAAGTTTTTAAATCCTTATATAGACCATAGAAAAGGTAGAAGAAAATTTGGACCAAATAGTCCAGAATGGAGTAAAAATCAATGAAAGCAGGTAAAATATGGGGTCAAACTGAATTGATCCACGCAAACGGCGTGTTAGAATTTCACCGAATTGAATTTAAAAAAGGTGTACAATGTTCTAAACATAAACATAAATTTAAATGGAACGGTTTCTTTGTAGAGTCAGGCAAAATGATTGTAAGAGTATGGCAACAAGGTAAACAAGATGGTCTTGTAGATGAAACTATACTTAATGCAGGCGACTTTACAAGAGTAAAACCAGGACTATTACATCAATTTGAAGGTTTAGAAGATGGCGTGGCATTTGAATTGTATTGGGCAGAATTTGACCATAATGATATTGAAAGAGAAACACAAGGTAAAAAAGTATGATTAATGTTTTTATAGGTTTTGATAGTAAAGAGAAGGTGGCATTTAATGTATTATCATATAGTATATTAAAGAACTCGTCAAAACCTGTTGCTATTACTCCAGTATATTTAAACAATATCAAAGATGATTTCGTAAGAGAGAGAAACAATATATCATCTACTGAATTTAGTTTTAGTAGATTTATTATTCCTCACCTTATGAACTATCAAGGTTGGGCATTGTTTATGGATTGTGATATGTTAATGAAGGCTGATATTTCCGAACTATGGCGATTACGAGATGACAAGTATGCAGTACAGGTTTGTAAACACGATTATACACCTAAAAATGAAAAGAAGTTTTTAGGTCAAACACAGACAGTTTATCCTAAAAAGAACTGGTCTAGTTTTATGTTAATGAATTGTAAGAAATGTACACAATTAACACCCAACTATGTTAATCGAGCAAGTGGTTTAGAAC
>Ga0136656_1000884_pt1 | contig 10655 bp, 20 predicted proteins | sample CPBDNA_9_FD_94862 | JGI IMG/M metagenome (GOLD analysis project Ga0136656, IMG submission 94862) | Freshwater to marine salinity gradient microbial communities from Chesapeake Bay, USA - CPBay_Sum_15_0.8_DNA (version 2) | ecosystem: Environmental > Aquatic > Marine > Coastal | place: USA...
ATCCGGATAACAACGATTTGCCTCTCGATGGCTTACATCAACTTATTTGTATTAACCAAGACTGTGAAGAGTTCGTGGAATATATCTCGGACTATCACAGCTACGATCCAGGATAAGGAGTATATATGGATTTAAGTAAGTATAAGGCTCAGGCCGAAAGTAGTATTTTGGAAGAACTCGAACCAGGAACATATGATTTTGAATATGTTTCTGATGAGGAAATCCAGGGTAAGAATGGATGGGTGGCTTTAAAGGTTCTCTTTAGAGTCGTTGATAAACCTAACTTTATGATTGGTCATGCTTTTACAGTAGACCATGATACAAGTGAAGGTGCGATTAACCTTGGTCTATCATCATTGCATGGATTGGCACTAGCCTGTGGATTTCCGGATGGTTTTCCGGATGATAGTTCCGCTATGGTTGGTTCAAGAGTAAGAGCACACGCAGTTAAAGATGCAAAAGGCTACATTGCTATTGATGATATGAAAGGCAAGGGGTGGTCAGCACCTAAGTCAACAAAAGAAGTAAAGGTGGATGAGCCTGTTTCCAACAGTCAAGTCGAAGACAACATCCCATTTTAACTTTTTAGAATCAGATAGGCCCTCACTATGCGGTTGCTGTGGCGATCCAGTAGGGCCTCTTCTGGTCGAGGTTGATGGTAAATGGTTTGGAGCCTGTAGCATGGAACATCAAGAAGAGATTAAGAAAGGTAATAGATCGCCTAAGGTGGCACAAGTATCTAGGGCCGGTGTTCTTCATGCCAAATCTAAACTGAAAGAAAGATATAAGGAATTTTCTGTTAAAAATAAAAGTTGGGCGTTTCGTGATTGGAGTGAGGACGATAGGATCAATTTTTTTGAGAGTTATACCAGGGAATATTTAAAACACGCCAACGAAAGGGCAAGGAACGGGGTAGATGGATCTTACAAAATACAAGATAAGACACGGACTGAATAAAGATAAGAGTTATTTAGAAAAAAATAGAGGCAATGAAGCTGATCTTATTGCAGAAATGCAGACAATAGGATTAAATGTCGGCTTTCTAAACACAAGCGGTGATCTAGTAAGGATCCCAGTACAAGCAACTCCGGGAGTGAGGCCGGATAAAGGTAATGAGAAATCAGGTTGGTATGTTATTAATATTGTTCATAATCACATATTCGCAACTTACGGAAATTGGAGAACGGGGGCGGAATACAAATGGAGTTCTGTCCAGATCAATACACTTACTCCAAATGAAAGACAAGATCTACAATTAAAGATGCAACAGGCCCAGGAAGAGGCCAAGAAACAAAAGCTACAAAGGTATGAGGAAGTTGCAAAAGATTGTCAGAATCGTTTTAAAACTTACTCAGAAGTTATTAAGCATCCTTACCTGGAAGCTAAAAAAATCAAAAGTTATTCTTTAAAACTACACAATAAATCTTTGGTCGTGCCTATCTATAATTTAGATGGTGAGATTAGATCATTGCAATATATCCAGGAAGATGGATCCAAAAGGTTTGTCTCTGCCGGTCAAGTTAAAGGCAACATCTTTTTAATTGGTACTGATTTTAATTCTTTAAACAAAGTTGAATCTTTGGTCGTGGTTGAGGGCATGGCTACAGGCGTAAGCGTATGGGATGCAACACAAATACCCGTGGCTTGTGTTTTTTCAGCTAACTTTGGTAATGATGCAGTAGAAAACATAAGAAAAAAGACGGACGCCAGGATCTATTTAGCCTTTGATAACGATAAAACTGATATCGGACGCAAGAAAGCGGAAGAGATAGCCACCAGGTATTACAATTGTTTGGTTCGAATCCCATCCATTGAAGGTGATTTCAATGATTTGGCTATTAAACAAGGCCTAGATGCAGTCAAGTTAGAGATAAGCGATCAAGGTTTAGGCATAAGAAGTTTCTCTATTAAACAATTAAAGGGTGAACCACCGCCTCGTTCCTGGTTGGTTGAAGGATTGTTAGAAAAATCTAAACCTAGTTTATTGGCGGCAGTTGGCGGTGTTGGTAAAAGTATGTTGGCCTTAGATTTAGCAATCAAAGTATCACAAGGGCAAGGCACCTGGTTAAATAAACCAATTAAAAATGCCGGTAATGTTTTAATGTTAATGGCCGAGGATGATAGAAGTGAAGTTTTTAGAAGGACCAAAGCATTAGATACAGGCGATAAAAGATTTGATGCAGAGTATGATGTTTTTGCCTATACAGTTCCGGATGCCCCTAAACCATTAATATTATTAAAAGATGATGCCAGGGGATTAGATCTAACACCCGAGGCCCATGAGTTAATCAATGAGATCTCAACCATTCCAGATTTATCTTTGGTTGTGATAGATCCAATACAATCTTTTGTTGCAGCACCTATTACAACGAGCCAGGAAGCGGCTCAATTGTATTGTCAGTTCTGTTCTTCCATTGCATCAAAGTTTGAGTGTTCCGTTTTATCTATTCATCATATGAGCAAAGCCGGATTGCAGACCCAGGAATCAAGCTGGGATTCTCGTTCGTCAATAAGGGGCTCCGCGGCTATCGTGGATGGGATGAGGATGGCCGCCACTATATCTTTGGCAGATGAAAAGACTGCGGAAAATATTTGTGCGGATGAGGGATTAGAGTTTGATAGAACCAGGGTCGTTAACTTCCAGGTGGTTAAAGCTAACTCTAGCGAAATGGATACCAATGCCATGACATTGATTAGGCGTGAGGCAGTCCTGGAAGTTTATGAAAAGAAAAACATTAACTTTGATTTTTAATATGAGTAAAGGAGGAATATATGATTAATTACCCATGCGGATGGTTTGATGTTGAACAATTACCAGGGGGATCCAATGAGCGGTAAAGGAGATAAACCAAGGGATCTAATTTATACCAAAGAATATCGAGACAACTTCGATAGAATATTTAACAAGAAAAAGAAAAAGGAAAATAAAGATGCTAGTAAAAATTCAAGCAAGTGATAAAGAAGTGCAGTTAATTATTAATGCGTTAGCTGAACATGGTAAACCTATCATTAAAAAGGCCAAGCAAACCATGGAAGATAAGCGAAACCTTAAATCGATTGAGAATATTATTCATCAATTAGCCTTCGGTAATCACAAGTAATAATGTTAAACTTTGATTGTGCAATCGGGAATCTACTCTCCTTAATTAATGATGAGAATTACCCCGGCTCTACCCCCCAAAATGGGGTAATTTCTCCATGCCTGGTTGCACAATCTTCTCGTTTAATGGCACTAGTAGTACCATACTATGGCACTAGTAGTACCCTTCATAGGTACTAGATGTACCATATATCCCAAACAAAACAAATAGAGAAAACCCCTTTGGGGGTTTCCTCATTTCAGCGAGTGTATGAATGAACGATCAGTTCTGGTGGATTGAAAATTCTATCCCGGATAAAGAGAGTGAATCCGGATGCGTACGTGCGTCCGTGCTGAGTAAGTATAAGAGTTATTCAAAATTGAAATCGTGCGTGTGGAAGTGGTTTCGTTCCCGTGCGGGGGATCGCAATCTGCGTCCGGCCACGAAGTTAGTTCTTTGGGCGATCTGCGAAAGGCATAGGATCGATACGTTCAGTTCGCATGATGCGTATGTTTATTATGGGAAGATGACCGGATTGAATAGGCGTACAGTTGGGCGTTGCGTGGATGAGTTGGTGGATGCGGGGATCTTATGGATTGCGGTCGAGGGTGAGCGTAGGATCGTTAAACAAGCGAAACCGGGCGTCCGGAAACATTTGTTGTTGGTCGGCCTGGGCGTCGTAATGATCGAAGAATTGGACCAGGTTGGGGATCGCTGAAAGTATAGTTTTCTGCTTGTTGTAGGATGGCCGGATCGATCGGGTATTCGTCGTATCCGTTCGTGCAGACGGGGTGGTGGGGATCTTCGTTCGTGCGTGGGGATTTATCGTTCGTGCGTTGCATGGTTAAATATTAAAGGTGGGGCGAGATGCGTTCAAGGGGATTGGAGAAAAACCCTAAACATTCGCCCCGGGTATTGATTATCTGTTCTCGAAGTGCTTGGCTACCGCATAAAGAATGATAAAGGCGATAAGCCATATAAGAAAACCAATACCGAAAATGTAGCCTATTATCTCAATCACGCCCGGACCCCCAACAATCACCGCAAGTTGTTCCATCTGGTAAAGTTCCCACGCCATTGCAGTTTGGACACTTACCCATAAATTGTTTAATGCGTTGTATTAGATTAACTATCATCTTCGTTCTCCTCATAACATACGCCACAAAGCATTTTATCTTTAGGCACTTGGTTTAAATCTTTGTAGCCATTATCTGCATAATTATTATTATCAATAATATAATCAGCTTTATAGCCGCACTCATTACAACATCCTCTGCTCATAATTCACCCCCGTTATATGATTCCTGGATAACTACATCTTTCTTGCGTTTATCCTGGTAAGTTTTAACAATCTTCCCGCATGGATAGGTTAAAATCCAATAGTCCTTGCTGAAGTCTTTGCTCATGCTTGGTATGTTTTCCCGTTCCGTTCTCAGCAATTGCCGGGCCTGGTCTATCATGTCTTTATATTGCGTCATAGTTTTACCTCTTTTAAATATGGTTCTCTTAAATCTTCCGTAAATTGAAAAGCATCTTCAAGATCGCAGTCATCATCCGGAATCGAATATTTGTTTTTTAATTCTTGTAATGCACAATGTAGGCTTTCTAATTTTATATATTCAATATTCATTCTTCCCCCTTGGTTAATTCAATTAATTTATCCTGGTTAAATATTAATACCTGGTGAATCTTATTAATCTTCTCCAGGGCGGTTTTGATAGATGGTTCACCGGTGGTGATATCTTCCTTTAAATCCAGGGCGGTATAGCTTAGGTCCGCCAAGTCCTGGATGACTTCGTTTAATGTATCGTTCATTATGATTGGTCCTCGATTGGTTCCAGGTAATCAGCGTTTATATCTTCGCATAGATATTCCAGGGGTTTAAATCTAACGGACTTCAATTTGAATTCTTTTGTTGTTCCGTCCTCGTTTTCAAGTTCGTTGCCTTCGTCATCAAACTTAAAAAAAGTTATTGTGTGTATTGCTACATTGTTATATTCATCCATAATATTTATCTCCTTATTAAAATAATGATGGTTGGTTTGCCTTTGCCCCTGGTTTCGTCAGAGGCTCAGAATTAAAAGTTTTTATATTCTTGATAGTTTCATCCTGTTTAATGCTTTCCGTTGCTTGTGGCTCATGTGAGACGCTAGAAAAGAAGTCATCCTGGAATCCGTTGGAATCTTTCTTTCCGTTCTCCTGGTAAAACCATTCAATGGCCTGGTCCATGGTAAAAGTTCCGGACATATGGCAAAAGTGGGATCTGTACCCGGTTTCAGTTAGTGGTATCGGGTGATCGTCCAGGGTTTGCACTTCGATATGGTCAACGCCTTCAAAGTAGTTCCTGGTAAGTGTTAGATCGACCGCAACGCCTCGGTAATTAATCCGGGTTGTTTCTTCTTGTTTCATAATACTTTGCCCCTTTTTATATCAATGGTTGCAATGGTTATCCCGTTCTGATTTCTCAGCACATAAACAAAGTCATCTTTTAGGTTTTTAACCTGGTTTAGAATTGTTGATTTATCCCGGCTTGGTATTTCTAACTCGCCAACTAATCCCAGGACATCCCGGGCATAACAGTTATATTTGTTTACCGCTTCTGTGAATGTCATTTTTTAACCCTCGATATAAAACAATCTAAATGCCCGTCCTGGATCAATCTTTTTTGTTTATCCAGGCACTTGCTCAAATCTTGGGACCGCATCACAACGACCGGCCCCCGGTTATCATATTCAATTATTACCTCGTACATATTCTAATGCCTCCTGGAGTTGTGGGATTTTTGATAATTTATCTCTTAAGACAAAAGCCTGGCCATTTGTTAGGTCATGGATTCCGCAAGTTGTATCCTCCCAGGATATTTCCGCTAAATCCGTGCATATGTCTAATTCTAATAAATGGATTAAGGCGTTGGCCTCTTTTGGTGTAATGTTCATTAAGACCACCTCTCACATTCTAGGAACTGATCGCAGACATTCCAGGACTCGGAGTCTTTAGGAACCAGGACGTGTGCCCCGTCGAACCAATCCATGTACCAATATTCGATTATGTCTATTTCTTTGTCCTGGTCGAAATAAATGCGGAACTCGTCAGATGGTCCGCCCCAGGATAACTGCAATCGATAATATCCGGCCTCTCTGCCCTCGCTATCTACATAATCCCAGGATAAGGCGGTTTGGTTCACATAGTCGAATAGATCCTCATACTCGTGAAAATAATCTCCCCGCTTTTTATCTAAAACTTCCAGGGCAATTCGTTGGCCTTCGGTTGCGTCCTGGTATTCCTCGAAGAACTCCCGGGCAGATTTATAATCGGATTCAATGTTGTTGAATTTGTCCTGGACTAAATCCTGGCATGTTGGTTGTTGGTTTGTGTTTATCATTTGGCCACCTCAAGTCTAAGGCCATACATATAGACATCTAATTTAATAGCTATCTTTTCTGCTGGTTCATCTGATGAGTCAATGACAATGTTTCTAAATCCTTCATGTATTAAACAATCATCAAAAATTAAACCGCTTCTTTTTTCGAATATGTCGGCTATAAGGTCCAACTTGTCGCCCTTGAATCCAGGACTGTTATTTGTGTTGGTTAAGTTATTCATTCTTTTTATCTCCTTAAAATGCCCAGGTATTCCCTAGGTTTCTTGATTCTCTCATAGGTAATATTAGAATGTCAACTTTTTTTTAAAAAAGATGATTAACTTACTCAGAACTGCATTAAAATAGGCTATGCCGAACAAACCAGGAAGAAAGAAAATTAAATTAAATGATCCGGATACCTTGGCCAAGATTGTGCAACTTGGTTCCCAGGGTTTGACCTCAGGCCAAATTGCTCGTTGTCTCGGTGTCTCCTGGTCAACTATTGATAGACGCAGAAAAGAAAATGCGGAAATTGAGGAAGCTATAAAAAAAGGGGAAGCATTAGGCGTAGAAAAAATATCCAACGCTCTTATGACTTCCGCACGGGATGGCAATGTCACTGCACAAATATTCTACTTAAAGAACCGGGCCCCGGATCAATGGGCAGATCGTCAAGAAGTAAACCACAACCTGGACCTGGCCGGGATCTTATCGAACGCTAACTCCAGGATCCTGGACGTACGCCCGGACGAGCCACAAGAACAACTCAATCTCCAGGACGCACGGGAACGCACGAGCGAACGCACGAGCGACCAGGAAGGCCAGGACGACCATAACGAACAATCGGACGGGGTTCCCTCTTAGTGGCTCCCCTTTTCTCCCCAATGACGCTTAGAGAATTTGGGCCCCGTCCGTTCGTGCGTGTGTGCGTGTGTGTAATAAATAGAGGATTAACGATTTGACCCCCCCCTTTCGTGCGTGGGGGGGGCGTATATACGTATAACTGTTGAACTAAAATTTTTTAATTTTTTTGAAATATGAAATATCCAATTAACCAAGAAAGAGAATTAATGACCGCAGTTTGGTCACTTAACATCAAAGATGATCCATTAAACTTTGTTAAATTTGTCTTCCCCTGGGGCGAAAAGGATACCCCCCTTGAACATTTTACTGGTCCTCGTAAGTGGCAGGAAAAAATTTTGCGAGATATTGCAAACCATATTAGAAAAAACGAAGTTATTGATTTACCAGAGATGTTTAGATTGGCAGTTGGTTCAGGCCGGGGTATTGGAAAGTCTGCATTAGTATCTTGGATTATTTTATGGATGCTTTCTACCAGGTTAGGAGCAACCATTATTGTTACAGCTAACACAGAACAGCAGCTTAGAACTAGAACATGGGCGGAATTAGGAAAATGGCTAACTTTATCCATAAATTCTCACTGGTTTAACAAGACTGCTACCGCAATAAAACCAGCACAATGGTTTGAAAATGCCCTCGTTGAGGACCTAAAAATCGATACTGGTTACTATTACGCACAAGCACAGCTATGGAGCGAAGAAAACCCGGATGCGTTCGCTGGTATTCACTCATCATACGGAGTTTGTTTAATTATGGACGAGGCTTCCGGTATACCAGCACCGATATATTCCGTATCCGAAGGATTCTTTTCCGAACCCACGAAAAATCGCTTTTGGTTCACCTTCTCTAACCCACGCAGGAACTCAGGACCTTTCTACGATTCCTTTCACTCTAAACGCAAGTTCTGGAAAACCGAACAAATAGACTCCCGCACAGTCGAGGGTACGGACAAAGAACTCTTCCAACGCATGATCGAACAATATGGCGAAGATTCTACTGTTGCCAGGGTCGAAGTTATGGGCGAATTTCCGTCCGCAGACGACGATACTGTCATACCCATGGAACTTGTCCGCACAGCCATGGGCAGAGATGTGTCTCTCACCGCATCTGAGCCTATTTTATGGGGATTAGATGTTGCAAGGTTTGGTGGCGATAATTCTGCTCTGTGCATACGCCAGGGAAATACTGTTTTTGAAATCATTACTTTTCCGTCCATGGATTTAATGCAATTGTGCGGAGCGGTAAAAAATAGATTTGACGATGCTACTGTTATGGAGCAACCGCAAGAAATATTAATTGATGTGATTGGTTTAGGATCCGGAGTGGTTGATCGTTTGCGTGAGCAAAACCTTCCCGTGCGTGGCGTAAATGTTGCCGAGTCACCGAGTACCAAAAAAAATTATTTGAACCTTCGTGCGGAACTTTGGTTTGCAGTTAAAGACTGGTTGGCCCAAAGAGATTGTCGTTTACCAGAGGATGATGAATTAGCATCTGAACTTGCATCACCGCAATACAAATATACTTCTAGCGGAAAAATAAAAATTGAATCGAAAGATGAAATGCGAAAGCGTGGTATAAAATCTCCGGACAAAGCAGATGCACTTGCATTGACCATGGCAAGTTCTGCCGCAAGTTTTAGTGGAAGCGAGAGTTATTTCGGTTATAATTTCAAAAAACCTTTAAAATCTCGAATCATACGAGTGGGATAGTTTTACATGGCAAAAGATTACGAAGACAAAATAGAAGATATGCTTGAGAAAGAAGAGATGGAATCTTCTGAAGTAGAAGTCGAAGTTAATGAAGAAGTTGATATGGAACACCTTGCTGGTGTTATCAAATCCGAGATGGATGATGCAAAAGATTTCATTCATCAAGTCGGTGCAGAACGAGCAGAATCAACTGAGTATTATCTTGGTGAACAACCACAAGCACAATCTAGTATGCAGTCTGAATTTGTTTCAACTGATGTTAGAGACACTGTACTTTTTATGTTGCCATCTATCATGCGTACATTCTTTGGTACTAAAAAGATTGTCGAATTTGTACCGCATGGCCCGGAAGATATCCCTGTTGCCGAGCAACAAACCAATTATGTTAATTACATCATTCAAGAAAAAAATCCTGGCTTCCAAGTTTTATATGATGCGTTTAAAGATGCCTTGGTCAGAAAGAGTGGTTTTGTTAAAGTCTTTTGGGATGATTCTATTACCTCAACAACGAGCGAATATACAGACTTAGATCCTATTTCATATCAAGCCTTAGTTCTTGATCCTAATGTAGAGATTGTTAAAGAATCTGTCACCATGGAAACCATTACACAAATGGATCCTTTAACTGGTGAAGAGGTCACACAAGAAATTCCTACTAAGTATGATTTAACGATTCGTAGAATTAAATCTAAAGATCAAGTTTGTATTGAATCAATACCACCGGAAGAAGTTTTAATTTCCAGGAACGCTAGAGATTTAGAATCTGCATCTTATGTTGCACATAGAATGATTAAATCTGTTTCTGATTTGGTTGCTATGGGTTATGACCAAGATGAGATTGAGCAATATGCAACACAAAGTTCAAGTGCGGTTGACCCAGAAGCCTATGATGAAATCGAGGCAAGAAATCCATTTGACAACATGGTATACCCGGATCGAAGTGATACTGGGGCAAAAGAAGTTTTATATGTAGAACATTATTTATTTTATGACTTCGATGGTGATGGAATCGATGAAAGAATTAGAGTTTGTACTGCGGGTGAAGGCGTAAATGTGCTGAATGTAGAACAATGGGATGATCTTCCTATTACTATGTTCTGCCCAGATCCTGAACCACATACTGTAATCGGTTCGTGTCCAGCAGATTATCTTAAGCCTATCCAGGCCGCAAAATCACAGATTATGCGAGATACTCTTGATTCATTAGGACACTCTATCTTTCCTCGTATGGCTGTCGTTGAAGGTCAAGTCAATATTGATGATGTTCTCAATACTGATATCGGACAACCTATTCGAGTTCGTGCCCCTGGGATGGTTCAACCCTTTACAGTACCCTTCGCTGGTAAAGAGGCTTTTCCTGTTCTTGGATACTTAGATGAGGCAAAAGAGAATAGGACTGGTGTGTCCAAAGCATCTGCCGGTTTAAATGCAGACGCCTTGCAATCAAGCACCAGTGCAGCAGTATCCGCTACCATGTCAGGAGCACAAGGCCGAATTGAAATTATTTGCAGACATTTTGCAGAAGGTGGAATGAAGCAAATGTTTAAAATCGTTAATAACTTAATTATCAAACATCAAAACGCACAAGATGTCTTTAGACTTGAAGGTCAATTTATTCCTGTTGATCCTAGATACTGGGAATCA
>Ga0136656_1000886_pt1 | contig 10640 bp, 9 predicted proteins | sample CPBDNA_9_FD_94862 | JGI IMG/M metagenome (GOLD analysis project Ga0136656, IMG submission 94862) | Freshwater to marine salinity gradient microbial communities from Chesapeake Bay, USA - CPBay_Sum_15_0.8_DNA (version 2) | ecosystem: Environmental > Aquatic > Marine > Coastal | place: USA...
AAAAATAAATTATTAAACAGAGCATTAGCACAAGCTTTTTATACAGAGTTAGAGACTTTTTCACTCAGTGGAGTTGGGGAAGTTGCAAAATTCTTACCGTCTATTAACTGGGGTATAAGATGGACAGGTATCGAAAAATGGGATATTTGGGACGGCTATTTGAAAAAAGTACAAGTCGATCACAATTATACCTCAAATTATTCCGAAGCTGTTCAGATTACTGATAACGGACGAGTTATTCAAAATCAACAAGTAACTACTGGATTCTCACCTTTAGTTGGAGTGAATGTCTCCTTTGATGAAACCAAAGTAGATGGAACTCTTACCGGTTCTATTAGGTGGAATAGAACTCAAGGGTATAACCTTAATGCCGCCGCTAAATCCGTGGTTACCTCTCAAACAACAGATGAAATAGCAGTTCAAGCAAGTTACACAATGAATAGTTTTTCAATACCTTTCCTTGGTTTCCAACTTAAAAACGAGTTAGAGTTTAGTTTCCTTGGCTCTTACAAATTCAACGGAAGAGGCACATTTGACGTATTTGACCCTGCAAGTTTTGAAGGTGGACAAGAAGAAGGAAGAGTATTAGATGGTAGTACAGTCATTTCAATCGAACCAAGAGTAAGATATTCACTTTCCGAAAGACTAACAGCATCATTCTTCGTAAGATATGATGGTACTTTCAACGTAGGTGCAGCCAACCCAGGATTCCACACCACTCAAGTTGGTCTCGACTTCAGACTTTCAATTGCCGGCGGTAGGTAATTAATATCTCGCTTCTTTTTGTGATTTTTTCATATTTTTTATTTTATGTTGATTTTATTTTTCTATTGATTTGTACGTTTTTTTGATTTTGTACTTTTTTTTCTTTTCTCCTTTCTTATTGGTATTGTTATAGTTAATAGTCTAACAGTTGCATTTGTAACGAATAGTGCGTAGAAATCTATGTTTGCTTTATGTTTGATATGTTTTTGCATGGTTTTTTAATTATGTTGAATATGTTCTTATTATTTCGTGTTTTAACCCCTCCTAAATCCTCCCCGTAGTGGAGGACTTGAAGAAATTTGATTTTTTTTTGCAAAATTAGAGTTTGTTTTGAGAATATAAAGTGAATGGTTTTTATTTTGTTTTGGGGATGTGTGAGTGTTGTTAGAACCTTCCGAAGGATTTAAAACCTTTGGAAGGTTAATATAGATTCTATTTTGATGAATGGGCTGAAGCAAATTCATATTAAAATAATTAGGAGAAAATGTTTCACTATTGTATTAAATAATCGTAATCAATTTGTTTGTGATTTTTTCGTCGAAACGTAATTATTAAAAGAAACTCAGATATATTATGAATAGTAGTGATAAAATTCCGATTTCGATTTCTAGACCTAAACCATTTATTTTAAAAGCAGATTGGAATGATGGCTTTTCTGCTATAATTTCTTGCGAAAAATTGAGAAGAGAATGCCCTTGTGCTGAGTGTACTGGCGAGAAAATAAATGATATAATTTATTCTCATCCTAAACCAATTAAATTTGAACCTGGTATTTTTGATTTAGTTGATCTAAAGACTGTTGGTAATTATGCTGTTGCTGCTTTTTGGGCTAATGGGCATAATACTGGTATATATACTTGGGAAAAATTTAGAAATATTTTCGAAAAAAATAATCTAACTCAAGAAGAGATTGATAAAATTGAAAAGATTGCGACCAACGATAAAAGAAACATCAAGTTAAATGTTTTGTAAATTTGCAAGAATATGAATTCAAATTTTAAATATAATTATACAATGAATATAGCTCAAGAAGTTTTCCAAGATTCAATAAATCAATTACAAAAAGTTAAATCATTACTTTCTGAAAGCTTTGACCAAGTAGTTGATTTATTAAATAATTCTGAACAGATTGTTTTAACTGGTGTTGGAAAATCTGGTTATATTGGCAAAAAAATTAATGCAACGATGTTGAGTTATGGACTACCAACTATTTTCTTAGATCCGGTAGAAGCTCTTCATGGAGACTTAGGCTTAGTAAAAGATGGTTCAACAGTTATTTTACTTTCAAAGTCTGGCACAACTGACGAATTAATAAATTTATACCCATACCTCAAAAGCCGAAATTGTAAATTAGTCTCTATAGTAGGAAATAGTAAATCATTTCTTGCTCAAAATTCTGATTTTTTCTTAGATGTTACAGTTGAAAAAGAATCTTGCCCTTTTAATCTTGCTCCTACAAATTCGACTACAGTTACTTTAGTGATGGGAGATGCCCTTGCTATAGCTTTGGTGAAAAAGAAGGGATTAAGACCGAGAGATTTTTCAATAAACCATCCTTCAGGTCAATTAGGTAGAAATACAATACTCAAAGTAAAAGATGTAATGTCGAGTGATGACAAATTACCAATTATTGATTCTAATTCAAATCTAAATGATGCAATAATTGAGATAACAAAAAAGAATTTGGGTTGTGTGTTAACTAAAGATGATGGCCTTGGGTTATTAACTGATGGAGACATAAGACGCATACTTCAGAGAAAATTAGATATAAATTCTACCATAGTTAAAGATGTAATGACAAAAGACCCTATAACAATTAACCAAGAAAAATATCTAGGTGAAGCTCTTTCACTTATGGAAAAAAGGACAAGCCAAATTAGTCTTTTACCAGTTGTCGATAACGATAATAATTTAGTTGGCTTGCTCAGAATTCATGACATTTACGGAAGCGAAATGCTTTAAAACTTCAAATAATTTCAAAAACATCAATAATTTATATAATTATTCTAAAAAAAATAAATAGATTTTGAAACAAATCCCCTCTATAGATAGTAATATGAATACATTTTAATATGTCGTGATTTTTTTGTATTTTTGTAAATTGCTTACTAATATTTTAAACTATGGCTAGACAATTAAGTATTCTCAATGTTTCAGGTGAAATCCTACCTTATTGCAAATGGACCGACGGCGCAGATTTCAATTCAGGTTTAAGTTTATCTCTAAAAGAAAAAGGTCTTGATTCTAGAATAATGATCCCTAAATATGGATATATTTCTGAAAGAAAAAACCGAATTCATGATATTAACAGATTAAGAGAAATGCCAGTTCCCATTGGCGAAGACGAAGATTTTGCAACTATCAAATCATCATCTTTTCAAAATACTAGAAGTAAGGTACAATCATACATAACAACGAATGATACTTATTTTAACAAGTTAAAAGGTGTAATCCAAGATAATAAGACATCTGAATTATTTAATAATAATTTAGAAAGATATGCTTTCTTTAGCAGAAGTGTTATCGAAACTTGTAATTTGTTAAGTTGGTACCCAGATATTATCCATATTAATGATTGGATGTCGGCTTTAGTTCCAGCTATGGCAAAAACTTTATTCCCTGATGAATTTAAAAACACTAAATTTGTTTTCACTATTCAAGATTTCTATGACCAAGGGGAATTTGATTATAAATTAGGAAAGCTAACTAATATACCTGAAGAAGAATTAAAGAATTTTAAAAATAAAAATAAAATTAATTTAATAAAAGGTGCTCTGCATTATTCTGATGCAATAATCATTACAAATCAAGAATATTATGATTATATCTTAAAAGATAATGATGGAACAAATGGATTAAATGCTGTATTAAAATCTAGAAAAAAAGATGTAACAGTTATCCCTGCAAACATTGATCATTGGTTATGGAATCCTGTTAAAGATGAATATTTAATCCATAATTTGCAAGATGATGATTGGGAAAACTTTAAATATGATAATAAAGTAGAATTAGCAAATAGATTTGGTTTTGAATATCATCCAAAAAGAGCTTTGTTTGGTATGGTTACGCCAATAACTAAATCAAAAGGTTTTGATTACCTAATGGAAGCAATTGAAGATATATTAAAGCATGATATTCAATTAGTAATAATGGGTGACGGAAATAAAGAATATAAAGATAAATTGAAAGAATTATCTGATGAATATCCAGAAAAAATTCAATTATCTGTTGGGTTTGATGAATATACTGGGCATACAATTTATGCTGGGTCAGATTTTTATTTGAATTTAGCTCATTTAGATAATTTAGGAATTCAATTTATGCATGCTTGTAAGTATGCAAGTGTTCCTGTTGCATTTAAAAATTGTGCCTTAATGGATATTGCAGAAGGTTTTGATGGTGAGGATGGTAATTGTGTTAGCTTCGACAAAGGCGATAAAAAATCTTTACTTGATGCTATTGATAGAGCTTTGAAATTATACGAAGATAAAGATACTTTCATTCAAATATCTAAGAATGGAACTTATGAAGAGTTTGGTTGGGATGAAAATACAGAACTTTATGAGAAAGTTTATCGTAGTCTTGTGAAATAAAAACTCATTATGAAAAATAATTTAGTCAAACTCTCATTATTTATATCTAGTATTTATGTTTTTTCATTGCTCAATTCGTGCAATGAAGTTCCTGTGGATATTCCTTTAGTTCAAGACACTTTAGAGTTATATGCTTTATCTTCTAATGACTTAATCGGTCTAATAGAATCCAAAGAGCAACATACTCAAGAGCTAAAAGGACCTTTCAATAGTCAATTGCATTTATTAGGCCGTTCGGGAGAAAATAAATCTCATTTACTATATAGATTTTTTGGTCTGCCAAAAGATATGGCTTATATAACTGAAAATGACATTAAAGAAGCAACTCTATACTTATACACTGATAATTATTGTTTTGGCGATACTATAAACTTCCAACAAGAATTTAAGGTTTTTGAATTATTAGATTCAATTTCAAGAAATGATACTCATTCAGATATTTTTGATGCAAATGATAATTCATCAAGACTGATAAATCAGGTTGGCTTCTTTTCTGATAAACTTGAACCAAAAGATTCCATTCCTATTAAAATAGATCTTGACAAATGGCTAATGCAAAAATGGTTTGAATTTGCTGCTAAAGAAGATTCTATCCGAACAATTTGGTTAGATTCAAGTCAAACTTTAGATCTAACAAAAGCTGAAAATCAATATTTATTCCATTCCTATTCATTAGGTCTTGTCGCAACAGAAAATTCGAAAATTATAAATAGATTTATAAACAGAATTGATTTAGATACTGTTTATAATACTCAAGTTAGGTTAGTAGTAAATAAACTTGGTAAAGATACTACTATCATCTTAAAAAATTCAATAGGTGCTTACTATCCTAAATCTCCTCTAATTGAAGAAAGTGATGATATATATTTGAGAGGTATATCTCAAACTAGAACAGTTTTTAATTTTAATATAGATACTATTCCGCCTCTTTCTGCAATCTTAAGTTGCCAATTAGAATTAACATTAGATACTGCGAACTCGGAATTTGGCTCTTTTGGACCAAGTATTTATTTAGCAGGTGGACAAAGTGAAGATCCATATTATGTGCCTGGTTCGGAAAACTTGAATATATGGCCATATTTGGCTTATAAGGATTCAGTTTCTTACAAATATACATTTACTAATTTAACTCCTTTAGTAGATGCATGGAATAGAAAAGATGGAAAAGGAAATTTAGTTTTATCCCCATCAAGAGGTACTAACCCATCAACAGAATTTACATATTTCGACAAATATAAATTCTATGGTTTGAATCATCCTGACACAACAAAAAGACCAAAGTTATTAATAATTTACTCTAGAAGACCAGAAATTTGATAAAAATATTAATCATATTAATTATGTCCATCCATATATCACTTCACGCTGATGGTGGTTCTAATTACTCAGCATTTGGTGTTGGTGATATCGAAACTGTTCAAGGTGCTGCTTATTGGGGTCTTGGGGGAACCTCAATCGCTGTACCAAGTGCTAATCATATTAATATGGCAAACCCTGCTATGTGGTCTTTCGCTGAGCTAACTAGAATGCAATTAGGGTATAGATTCCAACAAAATTTTGTTCAATCAGATGATAATGAAGTCTTCCAAAATTATGGATCATTAGATGGTCTTAATGCTTTATTTATGATTGATACATCAATGGGAATTTCTTTAGGTTTCGGACTAAATGCTTATTCAAATGTAGATTATTCAATTTCATCTGCATTTTCAAAAGTTATTGAAGGCCTGCCGGTAAGCGGAAAACTTGAGAATATAGGTTCTGGTGGAATAAAGAAATTATATTTAGGAGCATCTTACAAACCATTTTCATTCCTATCAATTGGTTTGACACATAATGTATTCTTAGGGAATATTCAAAGAGATGCTTTGACTTTAAGTAATGAATCTTACGCACATGATTCTTTTACTGGTAGAAAGTTTTCATTTTCTGGAAATAATCAAAGATTTGGACTAAATCTAGAATATGAGAATTTCATGCTTGGTATGTTTTATGAAACTGCCGATAAAATTGATACTAAATCTGATTTAATATATATATCATACTACGATTTGATTTCTTCTAATACAACGATAGTAGATACTTCATTCAGTAGTGAACTTAATTTTGATATACCGGCTTCATTTGGTTTGGGTATGAGTTATTTGACAGGAAAATTTAGAATAGCAGCGGATTATACATCTCAAGACTTTTCTAACTTTACTTTTAATCAAGGTGATAATTCAAATTTCCAAGCTACTAATTCATTTAGTCTTGGAGTAGAAAGATTAGGAAATACATCAGCAGGTGCTAAAAGCTTCGACAAATGGACTTACAGATTTGGTTTAGGGTATAAAGATTTATATCTAGCAGTAGCTGATAAATCAGTTAATGAATCTTATTTAAGTTTTGGCTTTTCAGCTCCTTTTGGCAAGTCATCTATTTTTGATTACGCTGTTGTTTTCGGAACAAGAGGTGAAATTACATCACCTTTAGTTCAAGAGTATTTTGCTAGAATGTATTTTAACATAAGTATTGGGGAACAATGGTTTGTTCCTTTCAAAAGAGAATTTGAGGATTAATAAAATGGCAAATGTATTAATTACTGGCGGTGCTGGTTTTTTAGGTTCACATTTATGCGAAAGATTTATTGCTGAAGGCGATAATGTTTTGTGTATGGATAATTTTATTACAGGTAGTCCTGAAAACATAGCTCATTTAATGGGACATAAGAGATTTAAGTTCATCGAATATGATGTAACTAATTATATTTATGTTCAAGAAGATTTAGATTATATTTTACATTTTGCTTCTCCTGCTTCACCAATTGACTATTTAAAATACCCAATTCAAACTCTAAAAGTAGGTTCATTAGGAACTCATAAAGCTCTTGGGCTTGCTAAAGCTAAGAATGCTACATTCCTTATTGCCTCTACTTCAGAAGTCTATGGCGATCCTTTAGTCCACCCTCAAAAAGAAGATTACTGGGGTAATGTTAATCCAGTTGGGATGAGAGGAGTTTATGACGAAGCAAAAAGATTTGCCGAAGCAATGACAATGGCTTACCACAGATACCATAATGTAGACACAAGAATACTTAGAATATTCAATACATATGGACCGAGAATGAGAATAAATGACGGACGTGCGATACCAAACTTCATTAACCAAGCTCTAAACAATGAACCATTAACAGTTTACGGCGATGGCTCTCAGACTCGTTCGGTTTGCTATGTTGATGATTTAGTAGAAGGAATTTATAGACTTTTACTTTCTAAAGAAAATGACCCAGTAAATATTGGTAATCCAGATGAGATTACAATGTTAGAATTAGCAAAAGAAATTAGAGATATAATTAATCCAAATTGTGAAATAGTCTTCAAAGAATTACCATCTGACGACCCTAAAATCAGAAAACCAGATACAACTAGAGCAAAAACTCTTTTAGACTGGGAAGCTAAAGTAAACAGAAAAGAAGGTTTAGAAAAAACAATAGCAAATTTCAGAGAAAGATTAGGATTATAACAAAAGCGACTAAGTCGCTTTTTATTTACCCCTCTATCCCACCTAAACAAATAAAATCTGGATTCATTAAGTTTTCTTTATTGTAGAGTAGTTTATTTTTATCTTCGTCTGCGGTCAATATAACTCCACCAGTTGCTTCTACTATGGCTTGGCCAGCAGCAGTATCCCACTCCATAGTTGGTCCGAACCTCAAATAAACATTTGCTTTACCTTCGGCTATCCTACAAAACTTAAGTGAACTTCCTAATTGAATTTCTTCTGTAATTGGTAAATCTAAATAATTTCTTAAAGGTCTTCTATCATAATTTGACTTAATCAAAACCAAATTCTTTTTTCTGTATTGAGTTTCCAGAATTTCCTTCTGCATATCCTTATATTTCTTAAATACATTTTTATCAGTATCAGAAAAATAAGACAAAGCGTAGGCAGGTGCGTAAATTACTCCTGCTATTGGTTTCGAATTTTTTATTAATGCAATATTAACTGTAAATTGGTCGGTTTTTCTTACAAATTCTTTTGTACCATCTAATGGATCAACGCAAAAATAATATTCCCAGTTTTTTCTCTCCTCATATTCAATATTATCATTCTCTTCTGACATTATTGGAATTTCAGGATAATACTTGCTAAGATATTCATTAATTATATCATTTGAGGCAATATCTGCATCTGTAACTGGAGTATTATCTTCCTTAAAACGAACATTCTGAAAACTCTCATAAATTTCCATTATCTTTTTTCCTGCCTCTACGGCAACTTCATTTATGAGGTTTATATCTATCATATTGCTAATGGAAAGTATCTATTTATTATTCCAGAAATTGTTCCTGGATAGTTAGAAACTACTGTTTTCACATTATATTTTTTGATTTTTTCGAGTTCATACCAATTATCAACTGAATAAACGGCTAGATAAATACCATTTTTTTTGCAATCATCATCAATTTCTTGGCTCAACTCATCAATCGATACTATAAATGCCTCAATTCCATATTTTTCTTTCAATTCAGAAGCAGGTGTATCATTACCAGGTATCTTGATTCCAGCAATATGAATATCTGGGTCATTTTGCTTCATTTCTGAAATAAGAGGCATATCAAATGAAGCAAATAGCGTATAAGGTATATAACCTTTCTCTTTGACAATTTCGTAGATTCTTATAGCTTTTTCTTTGTTATTTTCCTCCTTGCTAGACTTTATTTCTATATTCAAGTATGCTTTATCTCTGATTAACTCAATTGTTTCATCTAAAGTTGGAATGCGTTGGCTTTGATAATATCTATCAAACCAAGATCCAACATCTAATTTACGCAAATATTTTAAAGGTAATTTTGAAATTGGTTTCCTTCCTATCGCTGTTCGACCTAATCTTGAATCATGGTAACAAATTATTTTTCTATCAACTGACATCTGAACATCAACTTCGATCATATCTGCACCACCCTTCATAGCTTCTTCGTATGCAGCTATTGTGTTTTCGGGTGCAACCCCAGAGGCACCTCTGTGAGCAGCAATAAATACTCTTCTATTCTCAACGAAATCTTTTAACTTTTCCATAACTTCTAAAAATTTTTGCAAAAATTCTAAATGCTAATTTAATTAATTTCTTTATATTACTTTTTTAATTAAGTAATTTACCAAAAAATATTTTATTATTTAGATGTATTCAAAAGTTTATTCTGCTTCGGTATATGGAATTGATGCTTTTCTAGTTGAAATCGAAACTCACCTAGACCCTGCTATGCCTGGAATGGTGATAGTTGGTTTGCCAGATTCCGCAGTAAAAGAATCTAAAGAAAGAGTTACTGCTGCAATAAAAAACTCTGATTTCACTTTTCCCCAAAAGAAAATTACAGTTAATCTTGCACCAGCAGATGTCAGAAAAGAAGGGTCTGCTTTTGACTTACCGATAGCTTTGGGTATTCTTACTTCACTCGGAATAATACCACAAGAAAATCTAGATATGACCATCGCTTTAGGTGAACTTTCGCTAGAAGGAACCCTAAGACCAATTCACGGTGCTTTGTCTATAGCAATCGAATGTGCGAAAAAAGGTTTTAAACGCATAATCCTACCAAAAGAGAATGCTGAGGAAGCAGCTCTAACTGGTAAACTCGATGTTATTCCTGCAGAGTCACTCAAAGATGTAGTAGATTACTTAAATGATAGATATGAGATAAAACCAACTTCAGTTGACTTAGACCAAATTTTTGATAATATTGAAGAACTTGCCCTGCTCGACCTTGCGGATGTAAAAGGGCAAGAAAATGTAAAAAGAGCTTTAGAAGTTTCAGCTGCAGGTGGGCATAATATACTTATGATAGGTCCTCCCGGCTCAGGTAAGACAATGCTTGCTAAAAGAATACCTGGTATATTGCCTCCATTGAGTTTAGAAGAAGCCCTCGAAACAACTAAAATTCATTCAGTTTCTGGCTTACTTTCTAAAGATGAAGCACTAATCAGAATCAGACCATTTCGTTCCCCACATCACACTATTTCGAATGCTGCTTTAGTAGGTGGTGGAGTTGGAAACGTAAGACCTGGGGAGATTTCCCTTGCTCATCATGGAGTTTTATTTTTAGATGAATTACCAGAATTTGCACGAAATGTCCTAGAGGTATTACGCCAACCGCTCGAAGTTAAAACCATTAGTATATCACGAACTAAAATGAACGTAGAGTATCCAGCTAATTTTATGTTGGTTTGCTCTATGAATCCAACTCCAGATGGTGAAAGCTTAGATAAGACTCAGTCATCGCCACAACAAATAAAGAACTA
>Ga0136656_1000887_pt1 | contig 10638 bp, 20 predicted proteins | sample CPBDNA_9_FD_94862 | JGI IMG/M metagenome (GOLD analysis project Ga0136656, IMG submission 94862) | Freshwater to marine salinity gradient microbial communities from Chesapeake Bay, USA - CPBay_Sum_15_0.8_DNA (version 2) | ecosystem: Environmental > Aquatic > Marine > Coastal | place: USA...
AAATATTATTCCGAATAACTTGGTGTTTTGAGTATTGGTTATTAACTTTGTAGCAAACGAACAACTATGACAGAAATTGTAACATTACTTTTATTCTTTATTTCAGGTGCTTCTTACGGCATCACACAAGGATTGCTTTTTCACTACAAAAAGTATGAAAAGTACAACCTTAACCCCTTATTTTGGAATCCTGCAATATCGTGGAAGAACAAATATAAGATAGGGTCAACCACCGAACCTGCATTTTGGGGTAGCACTACTTTCCTTGCATGGACTACCGATGCTTACCATTTGTTCAGCACTATCAGTAGGTTTATCCTTATTGCCTCTGCGGTGTTTTTACCATGCTTTGATTTTACGGTGATAGAATTAATCTTGGTGTTTATTGCCTTTTATGGGTCGTGGATGTTAGGGTTTCATACAACGTATAAGTAAATGTGGTTATAAATATGAAGAAAGTAAACTTATGGACACCACATCCTACCGATGGTACTTCTTTTTACCGTGCGTGGGGGGTGTTTAACCAAATAGCAAGGAAAGAAAACTTGCCTATTGTTTTTGAGGGTTCTAATAAAGGGTCATGGAGCGACTTTACAGGTTACGACCTTATCTTCATGCACCGCCCCCACGATGAAAGCCATGTGCGCTACTGTCAGCTTGCAAAGCGGTACACAAAAATATGGATGGATTGGGATGATGATATACTCAATATCCCCACCGACAACCCCACACATGACGCATACAATACAAACTCGGTTGTAAAGTTGGTACAGTTAGCCGACATGATAACGACAAGCACAGAGCCTCTAATGGATAGCTACAACGCTAATGGTGAAGTGATACAGAACTACATCCCATTAGACGTTACCTACAATAAGCCCATGCGTACCGATAAGTTCCGTGTAGTATGGCGTGGTAGCAATACCCATGACTTAGACTTCTTTGACAATATGCCCGAACTGTTGAAATTTCTTAATGGTAAAAAAGACATAGAGTTTGTGTTTGTCGGGGATGTTTCACCCATCTGTATGAGAGAGGTCAATAAACATTGTGCTATTAGGAAGATAAAAGGGATGGATACATCTACCTACTTTGAGTTTTTGCAAGGCAAGCAAGTTGGGGATGTTTTGTACGTTCCATTGAATGAAAGCCTGTTTAATAAAAGCAAAAGCGATTGTGCTGTATTGGAAGGGTTGGTTAATGGAATGTTAAGTATAACCCCCGAATGGAATAACCCCGATACCTACGCTTACAAAAAAGGTGAATTGTACTCTGCGCTTAATCAGGCGTACAACACATGGAAGGATGGGTATGCCGCAATGTCGGATGAGGTAGTAACCCAACAGAAGAAAGCACAGGACAGGGCGAAAATAAATTATCACAAGCGTTTGGGTATTCTGAAAACAATGTTATCTTTGTAACACATGGCGTTAATAAACATGGCTGTCTATGATACAGTCGAAAACGGAAGAACAGATTACACTCGGCAGACATTAGAGAATTTGCAAAAAAGGGTAGATTTCAGCAAGCACAGGCTTGTGGTAATAGATAACGATAGCTGCAAGGCTACAAAGCAACTGCTATCTCATATGCAGACACGCATGGGGTTCATCCTGATAACCAACCAACAGAACGTGGGGACTGCCAAAGCCATTAATCAAGGCTTGGCTCTCCGCAATGTTGGGGAAAACGCTATAAAAATGGATAACGATGTTGTTGTTCACAGCGATGGGTGGGTAGACTTAATGGAAGAGGCTATTGCGAGAGAACCCAAGATAGGCATTATCGGATTAAAGCGCAGGGATTTAGATGAAAGCCCCCACAGAACAGATTGGGCGCAAAGTAAACTGCATATGATACCGCAAGAGAAAGGACAGCGGTGGATAGTGGTGGAGAAGTGCCGACATATAATGGGTACTTGCACAATGTTTTCCTCTGCACTTATTGACAAGATTGGCGGTCTATATCAGTTGGATGGAGTGTACGGATTTGACGATAGCCTATACAGCGTCCGTTCCTCTATTGCGGGCTTTTGGAACGTCTTTTTGTGTGGTGTGGACTTAGACCACATAGACACAGGTGGTGATGATTACACGCAATGGAAAGTGCGTTATGCGACAGAATTTATGCCTAAGTATACACAGGCGGTACAAGACTACCGTGATGGCGTTAAAGATATTTTTCACAAAATCAAATAATAAAAACAATGGTAAGATTAACATCAATTAAGGCTGACGTTTCAAAGTTGAAGCATCAGATTACAAAGACCTCAAAAGGCATGGAAGTAATACAGTTCCCAATAGACCAGTTCTATCGTGGTGCTAAGGGCATCTACTTAGACCTCATGGGAGAGGTAAATGACGAGGTAGACCAATACGGCAATAACGGTGGTGTTTGGCTTGGTCAAACTAAAGAACAGCGTGAAAGTGGCGAAAAAAAGGTATATTTGGGCAATACAAGGGTAATATGGTCGGGAGAGGCTACTGAAAAGAGTGGTGGTAAAAATAATAGTACCCCCGCATCAAGTAGTTCTGACGATGATGGAGATTTACCCTTCTAATACAAGGTTATGGTAAGTAAATATACAGAAAAGATGCGCATGGCTGCAAGGTCATGGGAAGAGAACCCTGAAATGAAGATGGTGTGGCTACGCACCGCAGAGCGTATCGTAGAAGAGATGCACGAAGAACTCTTTACCTTTGTTTGCACAATGGTGTCAAATATGCCTACGTATGCGGTAATAAACGAAACCGATATTCAGTACATCGGGGATGAAGAAAGCTATGTTCCCAGTGTTCAGGCATCGGTGCTGAAAGAAGATTTGATTAACGGCATAAACAAACTAAAAAGAGATGGTAAGGGTAGCGGTATGGAATGATAGGGGCAAGCGCATGGAAAGCCCTGTGGTATACGAGGGTGAGTTTCGGCAGTACAAAAAGGACAATTACACCACGTTCTTTATGATACGCAATCCTGAAACGCATGAAAGCGTGATACCCCCTTTGTACAACTTCGGCAGACCCATATTTATGAAAGAGCAGAACGGCACTTTTGAGATGGGCTTCATTGGCGAGAATTGGGAGTATGACAATAACCAAAAAGTAGCGTACAAGCAAAGGTGGGATATTATTTTTGGCGAGGAAGATAGGGGCGAGGATGACGTTGTAATTGCCGAAACAATATCGGTAGCTAACTCCCCTAAGATTTACAATGACGACGACCTTTTGCTATAAAAGACAGAATGGACGAACAGGCATTTAGAAAGTGTGTGAAAGCAAAGGGTCGTGCGATACCGTTTGCTAAGACAGACGGCACAATAGAGGATGTGCTGTGGATGGGAGATATAAAGCTGATACTGTACGATGGCGTGGTTACTTGCAAAGACCAAGACTATGCGGACTTATCGCCTAACGGTAGAACGATTACCTCTCAAAGATATTTGTCGCAGATGAAAAAAGCGGTCATGGAGGCGGACATACACGAGATAGATGCCCTTGATTTCTTCAAGAAGCGGATAAAGGGTGTTTGTAGGTTCGGGGATATGTTGCATGAGAAACTCACGGAAGAAGATAAGATAACGCTTTTGAAGGAGTTGCAGACAAAAAGCCCCCGACAGGTAGCCCTTGAATGGGATTTATCGGAATGGTATTGTAAGAGTTTATATTATAACAACAAAAAGTAGATTATTATGGCATGGAATGTATTAAACCCAATAGGCAAAGCGAAGCCTAAAGAAGTAGATTGGAGGGCACGTTATAAGACACTATTGGCATCCTTTGACTACCAAGAGGTAAAAAGATTAAAAGAGCAGAACAGGGCGTTATCAAGCAAAGTAAAAGAGTTGTCACACTTATTATCTGTACACAGACAACAGACAAATACCACTCCTCTTGATTTAGTAGACGTTATGCTTGCAGACCTCCACAAAGTACCACTAAAGACCGTTTATGAAAAGTACGGCAAAGGCAATAATCGCACCAAGCATATCTTGCGCTTTATTGCTTATCACGGTTATGATATGTCGCTAAAAGATGTAGGTTGGAGATATGGAAAGACAGGTCATAGCAATATAACAAGGGCGATGAACAAGGTAATAGCATGGTATCAGACAGGACAGCTAACGGATGCTGAAATCAGCTTGATAAAAGAGTATACCAAAGAGAACATATTTGATGGTTTGTAAAAATAAAAACACATGAAACTACACGAATCAGCGGTTTTGCATATGCTCGTAAAAATGGGGTTAAAGATTGGAGCAGACAGAGCGTTTGCTGTCAACCCCGATGCAAGCATGGATGAGGATATTATCCCCGAACAAGCAAAACAAATACACCTGTTATTCTCTAAGTACATTAAGTTCCCCGAAGATGAGTACGACCTTACCATCTATCCCGATAATTCGGATGCTTTAGAAGAAGAAGAAGATGAGAATTGATATAAAGCCATTAAGCGTTAATGAAGCGTGGAAGGGTAGGCGGATAAAGACAAAGGAGTACAAGGCGTATGAGAAAACGCTATTGATTCTGTTACCAAAGAACTATAAGATGCCGACACCCCCTTACCACATAGAGTACACCTTTGGCTTTAGTAGTGTGTTATCCGATGTTGACAACCCTGTAAAATTGGTTCAGGACATACTACAAAAAAAGTACAAGTTCAACGATAAAGATGTTTTTTCCTTTTGCGCCACAAAAGAAAAGGTTGACAAGGGGAAGGAGTATATTTCATTTGAAATCACATCCATAACCTAAAAAGCCAAAAACAATGAATTGGGAAACCCATCATTCAGCAATTATAAAGCTATCCGCAAAAGGATTAAGTTCTGCTGAAATTCTGAAAGAGTTAAAGAAAGACAATCCTAAAGCTATATTTTCTACTTCTTCGGAAAGAAACATCAGAAAAATAGTAAGCAAAAACCAAAATATTATTAACCAACTTATCTCCGAAAAGAACATGGAGAACTGCAAGGTTTTGGTCTTTGATGTTGAAACCTACCCTTTCTTGGCGTATTCTTTCAATAAGTGGAAAACAAATATCAGCGATGACTTTATCGTGCATGATTGGGGTATGTTGTGCTGGTCGGCAAAGTGGTTATTCTCCGATGAGATAATGTCGGATAGAATGACAGAGGAAGAACTCAATAACTTAGACGATAGCAGGATTTCACGGTCTATATGGGAATTGATAAATGAAGCGGAGGTGTTAATTGCACATAACGGAGTGAAGTTCGATATTAAGAAGGTCAATACACGGTTCTTGGAACATGGTATCGGAAGACCCTCTCCCTATCAGGTCATAGACACATTAATCCATGTGCGGAAAAGATTTTCTATTACATCTAACCGATTGGACTATATCGCTAAAAACTTCTTTGGCATAGAGGGCAAGCTAAAGACCGAACAGGGGTTATGGCGTAGATGTATGGATAAAGACTACGAGGCTTTGGAGTTTATGGATGAGTATTGCCAACAGGATGTAAAGGTCTTAGAAGATGTTTACTTGCTTATGAGAGCATGGATAAGTCCACACCCCAACTTGGCACTATTGTCTATTACAGACAGCGAGGGATGCCCTGTGTGCCTTTCTGATAAAAGAGAGTATACTAACACTACCTACAACACTTATGTAAATAGGTACGAGGCTCACAGGTGCTTGAACTGCGGTCATATTTATAGGAGCAGAACAACGCTCACACCATTGAGGGATAATAAGGGGATGAAGGTAAGCACGCCTAATTAGGTATAATGAAGTTAGATGAAATAGAAGCGTACCTTAAAGATGCGGAGTTACCCGAATACATACAGCTATCAAACGCTGAAAGGATAACAGATGTACGGAAATTTGTAAATTCGCATATAAGCACACTTAGAGCAAATAGCGGTAACAGGACATTTCTTCCACACTACAACAGGCTATTGGCATTGGTGAAAATATTGCAACATGATAATAGAAGTGCCTCCGTTTAAGGTAGAAGTAGATACAATGTACATGACCGACTTTAAGACAGGTGGCGTGGAAGAAGGGTATGTGCAAGCAATTAAAGTAAATAACAATGATTGCATACGCTTTTTAGTTCACACAGAGTTCAATGCTATCTACTCGTGGCTACCATTAGAGGCTATATACTACGATAAGAAAAAGAGGGATAGCAAGTTAACAACCGATATTCTCCAACCCTACACTTGCTTAGAAGCCCCTGCTCAATACTTTGTCATACGCTCCATAGAAAACCAAGAGGTAAGGGTCTTTTTAGACAAAGATTACGAGGCTACCTACCTATTCACAATAGACTACATGGGGGATGGATTAGCATCTGACCCTGTACAGAGCAAGACCCACAATGTATGTTACCTAAAGGACACTAACCAAATGTGTGCCGTACCCAACAATAAGATGCTTATATTGGGTAGCTATATCAGCGATGCCACCGATATTCCTAAGCACTACAAACGGCAGACAAGAAGATACTTTGCAGGTGAGTGATTACACAAACCACAGAAATTGTGAGTAGTAATCAAAGACTTTGCCGCCCCAGTAGGTTTCACCCTCTGCGGAGTAGTGTACTAAATCCTCTTTGTATTGGTCAATAGATGTATGAAGGTCGCCATTAGGTTTATTGCCATCAGTCCACAGGTAGCACTTATCGTTGATAAAGACAGGGTGTCTTTTGCGGAACTGTTCCACTACCCATCTGTTAGCCCATCCAGTGTGGTAGCATGACGGTTCAGAGTGCTTTGTACCTTCGGGTAGGTAATTGTAGGTTCTTGATGCTAAGTCTATTTGTTTTACATTTGGGAAGTAATCTTCCGTTACCTCTATGAATTTCACTATCTTATTCCTAAGCGATAGGGGGCTATCAGGAAATATTGCAGCCCTATCACGGAGGTCGTCTTGCATAGTCCATACAACGGTAATATCCTCCTTAGCGATTTGTAGAGAAGCGAGTGTTTTATTGGCTTGTTTCCATACAGATGATAATGGGTTCATCCATTCGTTAATATCCTTTGATGGTATGCAGAGGTTTACTATTTTCGTGCCTTTATCTTTTGATAGGGCTATCATTTCATCGGCTATTTGCTTGGGTACGGAAGCCCCTACAAAAGCGATTACAGGATTTTGGATAAATGGACGCTTTGCCCAAAACTTATCGGTAGTTCCTAATGATGTCTTATATCCTTCGTAAGACCCTTTTTGGTTTAATGGAGTTGCTGTAAACATGGGCTAAAGATAAGTAGAAATAATTATTTTCAAGTTCTATAATTTTGATTTCTGAAAAGTATTTCGTATTTTTGTGTAAAGCATTATGGATTACAATAGCGATTTTAAGTATGACTTAAAGGTTGGTAAAGTAAAGGAAGCTGAATTAGATGAAATATTTAATTCCAAGACTATTGAGGTAAAATATGATTTAAAAGCACTTGAAACCAAAAATGTTTTTGTAGAATATTTTAGTAGGGACAAACCAAGCGGAATAGCTAAAACAATGGCGGATTATTATTGCTTTTGTTTTGGTAATACATTTCATCTTATAGAAACATCGTTATTGAAAGAAAGGTGTAGGAAGTACATTGGCACAGACAGAGATAGATTAGGGGGTGATAACAATACATCAAAAGGGATATTATTGCCTATAAACGAATTATTTTAACAATATGGCTAACCATTGCAAACAGTGTGGGGATGAATTTACTCCTAAGTATAAGACAACAGAAATGTTTTGTAGTTCCATCTGTTCTGTATTGTATAAAAAAGAAAGGTATGAGGGTAAGAAGAAAAAACAGCCTATAAAGAAAGTAAGCGATAAAAGGAGGTCACAGCTATACACCTACTCCATGATGAAGAAAGCATACATGGATAAGCATAGAGTGTGTATAGTATGTAATACCAAAGACGCTACGGACATACATCACATGAAGGGGAGAGAGAATGAGTTATTATTGGATATTAATTATTGGTTGCCTGTGTGCAGGGAGTGTCATCGTAAGATAACAGACGACAGCGCATGGGCTATCCGCATGGGTTATTCATATAAGCGGAATGGGCAGACAGACCTATAAGACAACACGACAAACTATAAACACCGATACTGGCGAGGTCACACAGATTGACAAATGGTATCGCAAGGCTTATGATGCCGACAACTTCATAAAGCTGATGGTAGATAGCTTGCAACGCTTGCTTGTATTGACAAAAGGAGAGTATGATGTTCTGATAGGAAGTATAAGGTTTGTGGATTTTGACAGCACCTTTAGGGCAGACGCAAGGTACAAGGAAATGTTGGGTGGTATTACAGGCAAAAACGCTACTTCTATCTCCAACATTTTATCGTCATTGGTGAAGAAGGGGTTTTTGTATAGGGTGAGTAGGGGTACTTATGAGTTGAACCCGCAGATTATGTGGAAGGGTTCGGAGGTTAATAGGATGAAAAGGGTAGCGTATTACAAGGAAATTGCGCTAAGGGAAAAATAGTTTGGATAATTGTGAAAGGCGTTGTATCTTTACGAATGAAAAGTAAAATTATGCGCAAAGTATCACTTTTCAATACTTATCGCAAAAAAACAACTAAACACTATGACAGCAAAAGAATGGATTTCAAACCGTATATTTGAATTGTATGGATATAGAATTGAAATTGGATAACGTTTGCGTATGCTCAGTTTATACGAATGGGTATGATATATCATTTATTAACTAACAATATACCCGATAAGGTATGATAAGTCATTCAAATAAATTGCACCTAACGGATGGGTATATGAAATGCGAAGCGTAGCGAAGTTTTTTATATACCGTGTTAGTTGGCGAAGCGAACTGTTTAATTTTTAAAAGCGAAGCGATGGCAAATTTTTTAGATATAGAAAAAGCACACCAAAGAAAAATAAGAGAAGAAAAGCAAAAAACAGATATTGGTGGTCTGTTTGGTTATCCAAAAGCGGATATTAAAAAAGCCGTATGCAAGGAAATAAGCTACGAAGAAGCAAAAAAAATAATACTTGAATATGAATGGCTTGGAACAATGGGAACTACACAAATGCACTATGGTATTTATTTTGAAGGGATTTTGGCAGGTGCAATTTGTTTTGGTTATTTTCAAGCGATGCAAGGATATGCAACTTATGTTGGCGAGAACTATGCAAAAAACGGAATACAGTTAAGTAGGGGTGCTTGTAGTTGGTGGGCGCATGAACATTCAGCAAGTAAACTGATAGCATTTGGTTTACGAGAAATGGAGAAGAAGGGATATAAATTTTGTATTGCATTTTCTGACCCAGATGCGGGTGAAATTGGCACTGTTTATCAAGCTACGAATTGGTATTATTTAGGTGCTAAAAAAGATACGCATTGGGATATGTATTATAAGACAGGAAAACTATTTATGAACGATAGGGATATTTTCAAAAAGTTTGGATTTAGAGGAAAAGCAAAACAGTTAGAATATATTGCAGATAAACCAGAACTTGAAATAAGGTTGAGGAAACCAAAGGCAAGATATATAAAGCTACTTGGTAACAAAACAGAGAAAAAGCAGATGATGAAAGTATTAGAAGATAAGATACTTCCATACCACAAACGCAACCCAAACGGTTTTGAAAAAAACGAAGCGGTCGGGGCTTTTAAAAATTAAATTGCACATAACTACTCGCTAAGTATTATTGTGAAAATTATTCAGCAATGAAGCCCAAAAAGTGCAAGCAATGTCAGATGATTTACCAACCTACCAAACCATTACAACAGGTATGCAGCTACGAATGTGCGATAGCCAAAGCGAAAGCGGAGAGAGAGAAGAAGGAGCAGAAGGATTGGAACAAGCGGAAGAAGGAACAGAAGGAGAAACTAAAGACGTTGACTGATTGGAAGAAGGATTTGGAAAGAGAGATAAACGCAATAGTCAAACTAATCGACAAGGGCATGACTTGCATTTCTTGTGGTGGTAAAATTGAGCAGGCAGGGCATTATCATTCAGTAGGATCAAATGATAGTATTCGGTTTCACTTAGATAACATTTATGGTCAATGTATACATTGCAATATGCACCTAAGCGGAAATATTATTGGGTACGACTTAGGCTTAATTGAAGTTTACGGAAAGGAATATTGGAATTATGTTAAATTTGATTTGGTTAAATTATTTCCCCTTTGTAAATTTGGTGAAGAAAGGATAAGGGAGGCGATAGCGGAAGCAAGGCAGATTAAAAGGGAACTGATTAAAGCAGATATGATTTACCCGGCAAAGGTCAGACTTCGATTGCGAACTGAACTAAACAAACGAATTGGATTATACTAAACACAAAACTATGGAACTACTAAACAAAGTTAAAGACATCCTTGAACAAAAGGGGTACGATTTATCCGATGAAAAATGGCAGTCTGGCGAACTACTGACAGTCCTTTACGATGCGGTTTACGCAACAGAACAAGCTATGGGCGCAATTAATAACCCAAAAGAACCTACAAGCGACCTAATCGAATTGAAGTGATAATCGGAAAATATGCTATTATATGCCGATAATTTTACAAAACATAAACCAATGAAAGAAAAGACACCACTTCAGTTATTAGATGATTGGCTAAAGTTCCAAATGCAGAATGCTACGCCTCACACAAGATATTTATTTGGACTTGTAAGGGGTCAGGTCGA
>Ga0136656_1000891_pt1 | contig 10614 bp, 11 predicted proteins | sample CPBDNA_9_FD_94862 | JGI IMG/M metagenome (GOLD analysis project Ga0136656, IMG submission 94862) | Freshwater to marine salinity gradient microbial communities from Chesapeake Bay, USA - CPBay_Sum_15_0.8_DNA (version 2) | ecosystem: Environmental > Aquatic > Marine > Coastal | place: USA...
CGTATGAAACGCCATTGCTCGCGTTCGCAGGTCGCTACGCATTCCGCTACAAGCCCTTGGAGATCAAAGGGAAGGTTATTGTCCGACGTATCAGGATCGAACCCGAGGTTCCTCTTAACGTCGTTGAGAAATGCCTGCGTAACAACAGTGCTCAGAGCGGCTTCTGAGGTGATATCAACGGTAGCTGGCATTCCTTGCTCCTAATAAAAACCGGCTTACGGCCCACCCCCGGAAACCGCAAACCGGCTATCCGCCGAAGCGGAATACGAACCCGTCCATGATGCGGGTTTAATGTTGGCAACGCTCCTCACGTTACCTCTATTCAGAGCCGCGACGGGTGTGTTGTATTCACCCTGCCAACCGCCAGCGTGCGATCAACATTATGACTGTCGAGCATTCGCTGCATTCTACTGGCGGTTGGGGGTGTCACGGGGATCAAGAAATTGTAACGCTGGAGCCACCTGTCGGTGTCAAGTCAGCATTCTGCTTCAGGTAGCAAGTCTGCACTGCTGCGGGAACAGTGTCAGTGTTCGTCCCGTTGACTTTGTAGACAACAGACTTGAACTCTGCACCCGCCTGATTTTCAGCGTAAGAAATTTCTTCGCTGTCAATCTCACAAGCAAAGTTACCACCTGACACAGCGGCAGCAACAGCAAACGTTTTGATGGTTGTATCGGTACCAGTTCCGTCTGCTGCAGTGTTACCTGTGATGGTAACAGTGCATACGCCAGTCAGCGTTGCCCCTTTGGCAACAAAGATAGACTTGTCAATTTTGCCTGACAAGACAAGCACGTTGTTTGTACTGCCGTCACAAGTGATTGTCCCCAGAGGGGAGATTTCACTCTTAGACGACAGATGCGTGAATTTCAACATAGCCATATCGTAAACTCCATTTCTGGATGAAAGCATGAGTTAGAGGGGAGGGCTGGAGAGCGGCCAGACCCTCCCCTCACAACAACGGGGACGCAAATCAGGTTGCGGCAGTCTTACTCAACACAACGAACGGTGATTTGGTAAGTCCGTTCTTCGGCGTCAGAACGCTAGTCCATGATGGTCGAGCGTCATCCTGACTGGTGAACAGAAAGACTTCTTCTCGTTCGAGGAAGCGGACATGGATACTTCGATCCATTGTTTCACCGCCACGTTCGCCGAAGTACATCTGAGTCGGGTTGACGCAACTGATGAAATTGTCTCCCCAATCCGAAATGTTAGCTCCGGTCCCACTGCTGATGCCGTTGATGTACTCAGTGTAAATCACTGGGCGACCAAGCAGCGTGTCAGGCATTCCTGCCCCTGTTCCCGGACTGAAGACCTTGACCAAACCGGCGTTGTTTGGCGATTCAATCACCAGAGTAAACAGCAGCGGGTACAGGTCTTGGTTGACCAACCAAACACAGTCGTTGTAACCCCATACCCGAGATCGCATCTCGATGATGTTTTCCCCGGTAAGGACATCTGTTGCTGCCTGTCCAACCTTACGGAGAACGGTCAGTAAGGAATCGTTACCTGAGTTGAGCATCCCAAGAGGACGACCTACTCCGTTACCGTTAATGAGTTCGTCAATGCGGTAACTGCGGGATTCTTGCCGCAAGCCTTGATCAATGATCGCAGCAATAGAAATCGGAGAGTCGCGTAACAGTTGATTAGTAACTGCCGCTGCACCGAAGATCTCGTGAGCCTTCAAACTGATCAATTCCATTCTGTTTTTGGACAGATCAGGTGTTGCCGTTTCTTTCGCACGGTAAACACGGAATCCGCCAGTCACAGATGTACTGTGGTCTTTGTCAACGCGAGCAGGAATGTCTACGGTCGGAGCGGACATCGGAATGCGGGTCATCAGACTTGTCAACTGATCCGCTTCTGGATCAAGTTGAATCACTGAAGAAATGAACCCGCGAGGGATCATAATCCCCTGTGCTTCCCAGTCGGCACGGGTGAACTCGTCGGAACCAACAGCGTTGGCAACCGACTTCTTTAGCCGTGCATCAAACTGATTTCCGTTGCTTCTGTACAGGTTGACGACAGAGTTCAAAAATTCTCGCTGATCGCGGAACCCGTACTTATCGTTGTCGTCTTCCCATGCAGGACGTACAGAAATACTTTGACCGGGATCAAAGTTCAATCCACGGCTTACATTTGCCAGTCGGTTCTGGGCAAGCAATGCGTCTCGGCGTTCCTTGATACCAGCCGCACTGCTTGCGATTTTATTGCAAACAGCTTCCAGTCGGTCAACTGCTTCGCCGTAAGCGGTTGTTTCCTCAGGACTCAGTTTGTCGCCTTTGAGGTCAAGAGCCTCTGTAACACCAATTAGGCGGGTTCTTTCGTCCTGAAGTTCGTTTGCTCCCATGTTCAAAACATCGCTGTGCTTTGTAGGGGTGTCGTTCAGTACACGGCCAAATACAGCCGCTGAGTATGCGAAAAAGGCAGATGCCATTTTGTTAATCCTCCAATGAATGAAATGGTTTTCATCTGCCGATATGCGTTGCTTTAAGCAGACTGAGAGTTAAGTTAAACGATTGAGTTTATTTCGTCAAAGAGTTTTTACGAATATTCAACATTCGTCTACGCAGAGATTGGATGTCTACTTCAGGCAGTTTCGCCTTATTTAAGGCTGCTTGGGGCACTTGTAGACAGTTCAACATCGCTGTCTCAGGTTGCGTATTTCGGACGCTGTGAAAAAGTCCCGCATCAACAGCCTCAGTCGATGAAAGATACGTTTCTTTTTGCATCATGTTTCGTACATCTTCTTCCTCCATTTCAGTTCTGGAGGTGAAGATATCAACGATGCTGTCTCTGTGGGCTTTCCACCTGTTAAGTACGTTCTGTGCCGCTTCTTCAGAGTCAATCAGTTCGTACATATAAGGGTTGTGCATCATGAACAACGCACCGTTACAGATCTGCCTGTCACTGCCCGCAAGTGCTAACCATCCAGCAGAACTGAATGCGTAGCCGTCTACAATAGTGGTGACTTTGCCCGGATGCTCCAGCAAGCGGTTGAACATGGTCAGAGCGGAACTTACTTCACCGCCACTGCTGTTGATGCGAACCGTCAGGTCACCATTTCCCGCTTCCTTCATGAAATCCATAACGTCAGTGGGTGTAACTGCAGTGTCTCCTTCCCACTCTTTTGACGGCATGATTACGTCATAGATGAGAAGTTCACCTGCGTCGTTGAAAGTTGCTTCTGTCTCCAGCACTCCGCTGTGGTGGTGTTTACGGTTTAGCACTAATCGCATCAGTCAGTTCCTCTGGTAGTTTCTGGTCGGAAAGCCAGTTAGTAATCAATAAGGGAATATTTTTGCCTTCGACAATCCCTTCCCATCTGCTGAGTTGTTCATTCAGCATTTCGGAGAACCTGCCACCATCGGCGTATAGTTCAGTTACTGCGTTGTCGTAGTCATTAGGGCGTGTTTCGCGTTTACGGTCCAATACACGTTTTTCGTATTCGTACAGCCCCTTGACTACGTTGCAGAATGCTTTGTATGCCGCATTGTTTGCTGCCCTCAATCTTTTGTCGATGTTTTCTTGCGAAGGTGATTCGTCTAAGTCTTCCTGTTTGATAGTGTTTGGAGACTCTTCAGGTTCAACTACTTGATCGGGCGTATCTACTTGCTCAGCTTTTTCAACGGCTTCGTTCTGTTTACGCTGACTTTCTTTTTGTAGGTCCAGCATTTCCAGATTTGAACTCGCAGTTTGATTAGCCAAGTTTGCTTGTTCTTGAAGGTGCAGCGAATGTTCGACAGTCATAATGTTGACAGGAACGTATCGAGGGTCTGCTGCTGGGTCGTTCGGGTCTATATGCCCTCCAAGAAGGCTCATAATTTTGCTACGGTTTAAGGCACCGATCTCAAACAAATTCCTCAGTGCAGACGTAAACTTGTCCAGAGAATGCCGGTGCAGGTACAACTTCTCAAACTGGAATGAGTAGTTTGTTTGCGACCCCAAGGGCAGTAACTCGTTTCGATACTGCACTCCGATACGGTCAAGAAAAGGGCCAATTCCTGAGCCAATAAACAAAGACATCGCTTCGGCTATGTCTGTCTTGCCTGCTTCAGTTCCCATGTAACTGTGGAGCAATATGGGAGGGATGTTGAACGCACGAGATACGTCTTCGACGCTGAATGCTCGTGTCTCAATAAACTGCAGGTGTTGAAACGGAATTCCCATGTGGACAGGCTTCAACCCCTGTTCAAGAATCCTCGCCTTGAAGATGTTTTCTAAAGGTGCATTTGGATCTTCTTCAAAAGTCGCTTCAAGCCGTTTAAGCACTTCTGGTGATAGCCTATTCTCAGTTGTCAAGAACATCTGAGTGGCTATTCCACGCGAGTAAAACCTGTAACCGAATTCTTCAGAGGCTTGGTACATGCCTACTGACAATCCGCTGTTCTCCAAAAACCCGAAAGCCCTGTGGTGCTCTTGGTCCAGAATGCTCCCCTTGAAATGAGCAATATCTGAACGAGAAACGAATATGGCTTCGTCATTCCTGTCTCGATAGCGAAGACCGCTATCAATACGGTAAACCAATTCGCCCTTTGTTGCGGTTCTACCAGACGCCAGAACTTCGTTCCCCATAGCACGGCGAATGTTTTCCCGAGGAATTCTGCTGGGGTGTATGTAGTGGAGCCTTGACGTTCTTCCTTGGCCGTCTTTCTCTCGAAGAAAGTAAGCATTTCCGTGCATCAGCACATCGTACACTATTGTCAGTAGTGCATCATCAGATGATAGATCGTCATTGAAGTAATGACCAAATAGACGGCTTGCAGGGCTGTCTGTAGTCTTTACGATCTTCAGGTTCTCTCCTGTGTTGGCGTCCAGTGCGTACATACGCCTCGGGCAAGTCGCTGTCATGCTGGTATAGATCTGGATTGCACAGCGTATAGCAGTCAACTGCAAGGAAGACTCAGCAGATCTGGTTGCTGACTTTTCGCTGTTCAAAACACCAAGCAGTCTTTCCCACGACATCGCACCGCTGTTGAAAACGGAACTAATCAACTCACGGGCAAACGATAGTTTGGCATTAGTTGCTTTTTCGCGTCTTGCCAGTCTAAACATTTGCGATCCCTCTGATTTCCGTAATAGTTTCATTCTCTGGGTGTAACCAAGAACCGATTGCTATGAGAGTCGCAACTACGCCGTCAATTTTGTTTGTTGAGTTATACTTGTCAGGACGCATTTTACCGTCCCGATCTTGTACAACCATAACGTTTCCTACCATCCATTCGAGGAATGGATTTCCTCCGTGTGCTATTTGCTTGTCAACGCACATCGCTTCTAAACGACGACAAGGTTCATTCATCCCTAGGAAGTTTTGAGGGTATGCTCGTGCAGCGTACCCGTACTCTTTCAACGTCTTGTAAATGTGTAATGACCCAAATCGGTCAAAGCATACTTCTCTGCATCCTCTGAAGTGAGCAAGTAGCCCTGTGTAAGCATTGTCTCTCGTGCCAACTAAACAGTCAATGATTTGTTGCTCGTCCACTGTGTCGTTTGGTGATGTCGAATTGAGCAGCCCAGACTCGTACCAAAGGTCGTAAGGGATGCCTTGTTCTTTGGCCCTTCGATGAATTGATTCGGCAGGGCACCAACTCCACTGAAGTATGATTCCGTACTTAGGAAACCAAAGATTGAAGGAAGCAATGTCTTCTACTCTTGAGTTATCAAACCCGCCGTAGCACTCTTCATCCCTTAAAGACTCAACGTGGTTAATGAACCAAGAATAGTACAGTTGTTGGTTTGCTATCTTGACAGTAATTGCAGTTGACTCACCAAACCTTGAGTCAGATGCGATGTTGTGCCAATTTTTGTGTTCGGTCATCCACTCCATAATATCTGACGTTGACATCAATTTTACTTCTTCTTCGTTTGGATTTCCATTTGCCCAAACATGAAGAGGTATCCAAGCGGTCTCTGTCTTTGTCCGTATGTCTAAATGCAGACGTAAAAATCTATTCAGTTCTGTCGGGTTGTTCTTTACCGACGCTACTATGTCTGAAAAGTACTCTTCAGTAATTGACATTCCATAGTTTGGATTGGCTTTTCTCCAGACTGCCGGACTTTCAAAGTCGTCAGTGATATCCGCTTCATAGACCACCGGCAGGAACGAAGGTTGCCATTGAGTTCCTTTTGCAATGTCTTTTGCCTTCTTGTGGAGGTCATTACAGATTGAAGGTCTGTCGTAGTCTGCTGTAGTCGTGTAAACGATTAGCGGCTCTCTACGGGCAGCGGTGCCCGTCTTCATAACGTCGATTAACTCGCTGTTGTGATGAGCGTGAACTTCGTCAACATAAACAAAGTTTGGTGATAACCCGTGCTTGGTGTCCGCTACAGAAGACAGCGTTTTGAACATATTACCATTAACGTGCTCAAAACTTTTCTGGGAACGAAACACTCTGCCGTCTCTTAACTTAGCCAGTAACCGGGGATTGTTCTCCAGCATGAACTGACAATGTCGAAAGTTGACTAGTGCTTGATCAGTGTCTGCTGCACAGCAAAAACTCTGTGACCGTTGCTCTTTCTGGGTGAAGAACATGATCAAAGTTATGACCGCCCCAAAGGCTGTAGTCTTACCGTTCTTTCTCGGGACATAGATAAAGCATTCCCTGTACCTTCTCAGATTTGTTTTCTCTGACTTCCAACAAAACAAGTTGGCGTAGATACATGACTGCCACACTTCAGGGATGAAAGGTTTTCCAGTCAATGTTCCTTCTGGGTAAGTACACTCGTTCAATATGAACGCAATGATCTTGTTCCACTCGTCGAGGTCAAAGTAATACCCCTCTGCTTGCTCGAACGGGTTGTAGTTCGGTATTCCCTGAAGAAATTGAACTGTATTGGTCTCAGTGTCCTCGTCAAACTGGAAACCTAACAGTTGCCCATTCTTGTAAAAAGTCTTCGGTATCCGTATCCGCTTTTTACGTGTTGAAGACCTGATGAATGAAGTTAAGGGTTTTGTTTTTAACTGTATCGTCATGGGGGTATCGCTCTGTTTAACTTGTCAGCATCTCCGGTACTTCGATGCTTCCCGGTCCCAGTATGAACTCATTTGAGGTCGCCATAGTGACATGGTACTCAATCCGGTAGGTTCCTGCATCTGTCAAGACGGTGTGATCCAAGTCGTGTCGAAAGTTGTACCCTGTAGAATCAACTTTCCATCTTCCGTCAACTTGAAGTGTATCAAACACAACAGCACCTACGGTGAGCGATCCTGAAGCAACTTCAACGTTGCTGCTATTCCAAATCTTAAAAGAAATAGACGCAACAACTGCCTGTGTCCATAACTCTCCCGCAACGGAGACTCTGGACATAATGGCAAAAGAACTGTCTTCATTCACTTTTCCGTAGAATGCCGCTGTCATTTTACACTCCAGACAGTGTTTGCATTTTCACTTACACCAAAGACAGTTCCGCCGTCTATGTTGACTTCAAAAACTGCTTCTGCGTGACTCCGCACTTCCCACGCTTCAACTACAGGGGGAGTTGTAATAGCGATTAGGTCAACTTTTACGCCACGAAACATTCTCGGAGCACGCATACGCACCGAGTTTAGCCGGGTTCTTCTAAGAAACGTTCCTGTAGCCATCAGACCTTGCTCAACGTTGTTGTGCCTCTATTGCCAGACTCAGTCATGCCGCTGCCAGTAACGGTATAAGTAACCCCTTCAAGTATCAACTCAAATGACTCTGCAGCAGTCTGAGCGTTAGAAATGTTTCCAACAGCCGCTGTTAAGAGCCAAGCAACTAAATCGTAGGTACTGAACAACTTGGAGTCTGTTGCCAGTCCGAATTGCATTTCAGCCACAAACGTTGCGTCTGTCGCTTCGCTCGTCAGCACATCCGGCTGGAATTCGTGGATATCGGCTGCGACATGGTTGCTGCCTGTAATCTGCACAGTTCGTTGGTTGCTGTTCGCCGCCAGAACCACGCTGTCCAGATACCCCGCTCGTGTTGCCGTCCACGCACTTGCCAGTGCTGCGTTGTTTGTTCCTCGCATGTCGGTATTCGTGGTGGTCGTATCCACCAGCGTGACACGTGACACGTGCCCGCTGCCGTTGATGCCGAGTGATGCGAAATTCGTCGGGAACGTCACACCAGAAATACTGCCAACCGACCCGACCACGTTGCCGCCCACGTTACCTGTGACGCTGCCGACCGCACCCGTTACTGATCCCACAGCCCCGCTCACACTCGCGACCTGCTGCGTCGTGCTGATCGTCGTGCCGCTGAGATTGACCGTGCTTGTTGCTGCTGTGACCTTGCCCCAGTCTACGCCGCTGTAACCTGCTGTTGCACTCGCTGACGTTGCCACCGTCACCTGTGCTGTCGTGCTAGCTGACTTGTAGACCGCCACTAGAAACGACTCTGCGTCTGTTTCGGCCTGCGTCGGCGTGTACGTCCACACGCCGCTCGTAGTGTCACAGGCCAGCGTACCAGCAGCCGCACCCCATGCACCGCTGCCCGTCTTGACTCTGGCACTCGCTCCGGTCGTTTGGATGGTGCCGTCAGCCAGCAGGTAGACCGCACCGACTGCAATCACTGGCGGGCTTGCTGCGTTTCTCGGGTAACTCATAACATCCCGCCTCCAATCACCTGACCACGATTCAAAAACAGATATGACTTGACCGCAGCCACCTGCGGACTGAATACTCGCCGCTGTGCTCGCTGCTGCATCCACGGCACGGACGGCCCTTGTTGCCACACCGTAAACATCTCGGCAGCAGATAACTGTCTGCCAAAAATTACCGTTCCGCCAATTAACCCAGTGAAAAAACGCTGGTCGCTGTACCCGATCGCTACTGTGACGTTTGACATTGTGCCGTGATACGCGCCTGAGACCGTGGCGACACTCAGCCCGTTTCGGTACGACTTTGCCGCCGTCCCTCCGTCGTGTGTCATGCCGAACAACGTCCATTCATTTACACCGGGATTTGCGCCGCAGTCCAGAATATATTGCGTGAAGGAAGGACTTCGCCATGTCCACAGCGTTGCTGGTGATGAGTTGATCTCCAGTCGTGGCCCGTTGGTGTTTGCGTTGTTCCGATAGCACGCATCAAACGGATTCGCGTATTGTGCTTGAGCAGCGGTGGGATGCACCCAGTTAATTACGGAAAACGCACCAAATGCCCGCAACAACGCTTTGCTCGTTGTTGCTGCGTTTCCGTTCGCCCCAAAACGTGGTGCCCAAAACCCTTGACTGCCTTGCCAGCTTGGCGACACTGGATTGCTGATTTGCAAATGATGCGACGACGGCCCGCTGTCAAGCAACGTGTACCCGCTGTTCATCCACGGAGCAAAAGCCCAAACTACACCGTCAGCAAGCGGCATTGTGCGACATCCTTATTGTGCCTGTGGGTAAACCCCGGTTGCGTAGAAAGCATGATTCCCAGCAGTCGCGTTCAATGCGGCACCGGTGTTATGCACGATGAACAGAACACACTTTTCCGGCATGGTGCCGCCGAATGCTTGCCGCAAACTGACACCAGTGAACCAGTAGGTTCGGTCGCTGGTGCTGTTCGTGCTCATAATTGCGATTGGCTTGCAAATTGCGTTTTTGATGTCGCTGGATGTGATCGTCTCATTGCTCGTCGTGCCGTCAAAAACGTCTGGCCAGCCACTGCCATCCCAACCGATTGCCCAAACCTCAATTTGCTTTGATGCCGTCGGGCTTGTGCCGGTAGTTATCTTGCCGCTCAACAGTCGGTCGTCGTAGCCCGTGCTGCTGTTGTCAATGATCGAGCTCTCCAGCCCCGCCAACAAATTCGTGTCACTGGCCAGACTCGCAACAGCTGCCGTGATTGTTTCCTGCGCCGAATACTTTGTGAGAATATCACTCGCCATCACGCACCCCCTGCAATCGCTTTGCGAGCGTTAATTATGTACCCAATCCCGCATTCGCCGATGTCTTCAGCGTCCACCCAGCGAACCACCTGCTCCGCCAGTAATGCAATTGCGTCTGCGTCTTCCTGCGTCAACAGGTTGTGCTGAATCAGGACTTGAGACGATGCCTCAACCGCTGGATTTTGCAGGTCAATCGAATCGCCTGCATCGAGCAACGCCATCAGTGTTGCGCATGCGTCGTATGGTGGTTCAGGGGCTGCCGTGTTGTCCCCGATTCGCTTGATCGCAGCCAGCCGCCCGCGACTCGCCAGCGTCAACCGGATCGCCTGCGCCTCCACTGGCGCGATCTGCTGCACAGTCTTCGCATTAATCGCGTCGGCTGCTTGCTGGTCAGTCAAGCCTTGGTATTCGGGCTTGCGTAATTCGTCAATCAGTGCCTGCTCGTTCATTTGCTCGCTGCCTGTTGTTGTGGTCGTGTCGGTCTTAACACTATCGACACCCGTTCTTTTTATCCTGTGCAAACTCTGCAACAACTTTGCGCATCCGCTCAATCACAATCGCATCTGCACGCAACTCGCGGCTCAGCGGCCCGCCCTCAATCTCGCTTTCGCTGTTCCACTCAAGCGCTGCCTCAACCTCACCGCTGCCATAGCGGCACCGGTACAGATCCTGCGACGCTTGGCCCAACGCTTGCAAGGCCGCGTCCACTGCTCGCGCTGCGTCGTCCAGTGTGTTCATCTCCAACGCGCACCGATCCGGCGCCGCGTCGCTCTGGTCCGTA
>Ga0136656_1000895_pt1 | contig 10584 bp, 9 predicted proteins | sample CPBDNA_9_FD_94862 | JGI IMG/M metagenome (GOLD analysis project Ga0136656, IMG submission 94862) | Freshwater to marine salinity gradient microbial communities from Chesapeake Bay, USA - CPBay_Sum_15_0.8_DNA (version 2) | ecosystem: Environmental > Aquatic > Marine > Coastal | place: USA...
GATGGATATATTAAATCTTTAAAAGAGATAGCCGATGAAAATGGTGCTTTACTAATTTCAGATGAAGTTCAAATTGGTATGGGAAGATCAGGATCTTTATTCGCCTATCAACAAGAAGATGTGGAACCAGATATAATTGCGCTTGCAAAAGGTCTTGGAGGTGGATTTCCAGTTGGAGCTGTTTTAGCTAAGGCAAATGTTGGAGATGCTATGGTACCAGGAACTCATGGAAGTACATTTGGAGGAAATCCACTAGCCATGAGATCTGCTAACGCTGTTTTAGATCTTTTGCTAGAGAATGGTTTTCTTGATAGTTTGAAGAAAATGATTATTTATTTTGATACCAAAATGCAGGATTTGATTGAGTATGATGCAAAAAACTCACCTATTTTGAAAACCAAAAAAGGTTCAGGAATGTTGAGAGGTTTTCAATTAAATGAAGAAGTTACTGCTGCCCATTTTGGCAATATAGCAAGAGATAAAGGTTTGTTGTTGGTGGGTGCAGCTGAAAATACTATTAGATTATTACCACCCTTGAATACTTCTAAAGAAGAAGTTGATAATGCTTTTGAAATACTTAAAAAAGTTATTGTCGAAATAAAGAAAAAATAGAAAAAATGGCTAATTTTATTGATTTGAAAGATCTTTCAAAAGATCAGCTTTTAGATTTAATCTCTTTATCCCTTAAATGGAAAAATGAACCGCATACCAAGTTTATGCAAGATAAACATGTTGTCCTTATTTTTGAAAAACCCTCTTTAAGAACTCGTGTTTCATTTGAAATTGGAATAAATCAATTGGGTGGAAGCAGTCATATTCTTAATGAAAAAGAAATGCAGTTAGGTGAGAGGGAGACTATAGAAGATACTGCTCGTGTTTTAGAGAGGTATGCTGATTTAGTTGTTATAAGATGCTTTGGACATAATCAAATCATTAAGTATGCTAAGACATCTTCTATCCCGGTTATCAATGCTCTTACAGATTTTAGTCATCCTTGCCAGGTTTTGGCAGACTTAGTTACAATCAAAGAGAAAATTGGAGAATTTGAAAACAAAAAAATTGCTTGGTTTGGGGATTGTAATAACGTTTTACAAAGTTGGATTGAAGCTTCAGCTTTGTTGAATATTCAACTCTACATAGCCTGTCCTGAAGGCATTTTACCTAACAAAGATACTTTGTATTGGGCTAAAAATATAAATAAAAATATTATTGTCACACATGATCCAAAACAAGCAGCTCTTGGAGCTGATTGTTTAATTACGGACACATGGAATTCTATGGGGGATAGTAAAGAAATACCTGAAAAGCTTTTTAAACCTTTTCAAGTTAATAATGATATTTTAAAATTAGCTAATGAAAATGTAATGTTTATGCATTGTTTGCCAGCATACCGGAACAAGGAAGTTACTTCAGAAGTAATTGAAAGTCAGAATTCTGTTGTTTTTGATGAAGCAGAAAACAGGCTACATGCACAAAAAGCGATTATGAAATTTTGTTTAACTAAATAATCAAATGAAGTTTGAAAACCACATAGTTCCTTTCCAATTAGCAAATAATGAAGTGAGAGGAATGATAGTAAGATTTGATTCAACTGTATATCAGATTATCAAACGTCATAATTATCCTAGCAACCTTGAAAGTTTACTTGCGGACACTTTAACTATTACAGCCTGTTTAGGATCAAGGATGAAGCATGATGGTGTTTTTACTATTCAAGCGAAGGGTACTGGGCCTGTTCACACGTTATTTGCAGATATAACGAATAATGGTTTTTTAAGAGGTTATGTGGGTTATGACAAAGATGTGATAAATAAAGATTTTAATTTACTTCCTTTAATGGGGTCTGGACATATTTCATTTACATTGGATCAAGGGAAATTTTCAAAAAGATATCAAGGTATTGTTGCTCTTGACGCAGAAAGTATTTCCAAAGCAACTGAGTTGTATTTTACAAATTCAGAACAATTAGAAACTAAATTCTCTACTTTTAATTATTATGATATCAAAGAAAATAACAGAATAAACTTATACCCAGCTGGATTAATCATGCTTCAAAAAATGCCCATGAAGGACAAATTTTCTGATGAAGCGCATAAAGAAAGTTGGGATCTTTCAATAAACTTCTTATCAACATTAAAAAAAGAAGAATTTTTATCTACAAAATTATCTTCTGAAGATATTCTTTTTAGATTATTTCATGAGATCGGGGTTACTACATATGATCAAATAATTATAAAAGATCAGTGTCGTTGCTCTCAGGATAAAGTAGATTCTGCTATTAATAATCTGGATAAAATAGAATTAGATCAGATCGCAGATGCAAATGGAAATATCAAAGTTGTTTGTGAGTTTTGTAAAATAGAACGTTCTTTTTCACGACCTAACTAATTAAGAATTAATTTTTCCAAAATAATGGAGAAAACATAACTAGAATTGCAAAAATCTCTAATCTACCCAAAATCATACCTGCACTTAAAAAAATCTTTCCTAATTCAGGTATTGTCTGGTATGACCCTGAAGGGCCGATTATGTCACCCAAGCCAGGACCCACATTTCCAATTGCAGACGCAGCGCCCGAAATAGCTGTTATTAAATCAAGTCCTAACATTCCTAAAAGACAAGCAATTATAGCAAATGAAATAATGTATAAAAAAAAGAAACCCATAACAGATTCTGCTACATTTTCTGGAATAGGTTTTTGATTGTAGTATGAAACTATAACTGCATGTGGTCTTATAAGTTTAGAGATTTGTGCTTTTGCATTACCAACTAATACTTGTATTCTAGCCATTCTTAATCCACAAGTAGTTGACCCTGCACAACCTCCAACAAACATCAAAATAAGAAGAATTGTTGTAGGGAAACCTCCCCAGTTGTTAAAATCTGATGTTCCAAACCCTGTTCCAGTAATGATAGATATTACGTTGAAAGAAGCTAGTCTTATAGCTTCTGAAAAAGGTATATTTTGAAAACTTAAATAAATTGAAATCATTAAGACCATAATTATTATTAATGTTAAAAACAATTTGACTTGATCATCTTTGATGAGGTTCTTGAAACCATTTTTTGTTATAGACAAGTAATGCACAAAAGGTAGTGAACCTACTATCATTCCAAAAATCACTATAATTTCTATTGTAGATGAGTTAAAGGCAGCCAAAGAATCAGATTTAGTAGAATAGCCACCAGTAGCTAAGGTAGTCATTGCGTGCGCAATTGAATCAAAAACAGGCATGCCAGCAACCCATAACATCAAAGCCCATATACTTGTTAATGAGATGTAAACTAAACTAATGCCTGCAGCAAAACTTGCAGCCTTAGGTACAACCTTATCGGGAGTTTCATAAGACTCTGTTTTAAACAATTGCATTCCACCAATCGATAACATAGGTAGAACTGCTAAGGCCATTACAATAATACCAACGCCCCCCAACCATTGAAGAAGAGCTCTCCATATTAAAATTCCATGTGAAGTTGAATCTAAATCATTTATGACAGTTGCTCCTGTAGTAGTAATCCCTGACGTAGATTCAAAAATAGCATCCACAAAACTCATGTTAATTTCGGAGAACATAAAAGGAAGAGATCCAAATAAAGCGATTGATAGCCAAGCACTATTAGTTAGAAGAAAAGCTTGTCGCAATTCTAAATGTTCTGTTACTATTCCTTTGTTTGAAAGGAAGCAAACAGACCCTACAAATAGGGTGATGAATGATGATCCAACAAATGCGGGCCAATCGTCGTTGCCATAGAACCAATCTACAAGGGCTGGTATCATCATAAACAAGGATAATATACACAACAACATTCCTATAAGATAAATTATTGGTGCAATTTTCATGAGAATTTTTCTATTAATTATTTATTGAAAAAATAATATTCTAATAAATTAATTAGCCATCTTTAAAAATCTATCTTGTAAATTTATATCTTCTAAAAAGCAACCACTAAATTGATTGGTAGTCATCGTAACATCGTTTTTCAAAACACCTCTTGTGCTCATACAGTGATGTTCAGCATCAATAAAAACTGCAGTTCCCTTAGGTAATAATGCATTATCAATACAATTAAGGATTTGGGCGGTCATTGTTTCTTGGGTTTGAAGTCTTTTTGCAAAAACATCTAGAACTCTTGCTAACTTAGAGATACCAACAACTCTCTTATTTGGATAATACCCAATAGTTGCCCTGCCAATAATTGGAACCATATGATGTTCACAGTGACTTTCAAAATTAATATTTTTTAGTATTACAATATCATCATAGCCATCAATATCCTCAAATGTTTTTTCTAAAAGCTTCTTAGGATCTTGGTTATAGCCTGCATAAAATTCGTTAAAAGATTTAATTACTCTCTTAGGGGTTTCAATTAAACCCTCTCTTTCTGGATCTTCACCTATATATTCTATAAGTGTTTTGACAGCTTGTTCTGCTTCTTCTTTTGAAACAACTCGTTTCTCATTTTGACTTAAGATAATTTTAGAAGCATTTATTGAAGAATTCATTGTACACCTTGAAATTATTAATAATAATTTCTAACAAATATTATTACTTAAGCAAAGAATTAATAAATATTTCAGATTTTATTTTTGGAAAAGGTTTAGGTTTAAAGGTGCTTTATCACTAATAATTTTGTCATTTTCATCATGAGTAACAAGTAAACAAGGAATATTAGCTTCCTTAACATGCTTGGCTACAAATTCTCTAAAGCTTTCCCTTTGTTCTGGATCTAATGATGAAAATGGCTCATCCAAAAGTAATGCATCGGGTTCAGATAAAATTGCTCTAAGGCAAGCTACCCTGGCCTTTTGTCCACCAGACAAACTATTAGGATATCTATCTTGGAACCCTTTCATATTAGCTTTTTGAAGATATTTAATAATTAAATTATCTTTATCCCTACGTTTTAATTTTTTATTCATTCCAAATAATATATTTTGCTCTACCGTTAAATGAGGAAATAAGGTGCCATCTTGAAGAAGGAGTCCAATTTTTCTTTTTTCAGTTGGAATATTGTTTAGCTTTTTGCCATTTAAAATAATTTCTCCTTCATAAGATAAATTTTCTTCATTTACTCCTGATATAACATTTATTAATGAAGATTTCCCAACGCCGCTTACTCCAAAAACACATAAAATATTTCCATTCTCTATTTTGGTATAAAGATTTTCTATTAATGTTTTTTGTACTGGTGAATTCCATCTTAATGTTATATTTTTTAACTCAAGCAATTATAATATATCCTCCAATAACAAATAGGCATTTTCGTATATTAACTTAAAGAAATAAAATATGATGAAAAATTTTTTTAAAATTAATAAATTCTTTAATTCATCTAGTTTATCCAAATGTAAGAAAAAAAAAATTAAAGATATGGAGTTTTTTGAAGATTTTCTTAACCTTGCAAGATCTGAAATGAATAAATATGGCCTTACAGATTGGGATTTAGATCTTGATTTTGCAAAAGTTAGAGCTGGAGCATGTTATTTTCGTGAAAAAAAAATTTCTTTTTCTAGAAATTTTATAAAAAATGCTCATCAAGAGGACATTAATGATACAATCCTTCATGAGATAGCTCATGCCTTAGTTGGCCCTAAACATGGTCATAATAGAGTTTGGAAAGAAATGGCGTTAAAACTAGGTTGCTCAGCTAAACGCTGCCATACGATAGAGTTTTCTGATTATAAGTGGACCAGGTTTTGTGTAAATCAATGTTGGGAACAAAAAGTTCATAGAAAGAAGTTAAATTTAATATGTAAAAAATGTGGTTCAAAAGTACTTTACAGGAAAAACGAATAAATTTATTTTATCTCTTCTAATTCTATAAGTGTTCCTGAAAAATCTGAGGGGTTTAAAAAAATAACAGGATTACCATGAGCGCCAATCTTAGGCTTCCCATCACCCAAAATTCTTGCTCCAGCTAATTCGAGTTTTTTTGATGCAGATCTAATGTCTTCAACTTCATAACAAATATGATGCATTCCTCCATTAGGATTTTTGGTCAAAAATTTACTAATAGGACTATATTCATTTAAGGGTTCTAATAGTTCAACTTTAGTATTAGGAGATTCTATAAATACTACTTTTACACCATGCTCTGGTAATATTTGAGGATTACTAATATTTGCTCCTAATGCTGTTTCCCAAGTTTTAACTGCATTTTCAATATTAGGTACTGCAATAGCAATATGATTCAGTCTGCCAATATTAGAAATTGTTTCTGTCATAAAATCTCCAATTCAATAGTATTAATTTTGATACAAAATTTGTTTTACCATGATACAAAATTAGCATTTTTTCAATTAACATAAATAGATTATTGCTAGTTTAAATATTTAAATTTTGCTAAATATAAACATTGAAGAATTCTCCAAGGAGTAAAGTCATTAAAAAATCTAGTAGAGAAATAATAGCAGAACTTCAGTCAAGAAGAGAAAAAGCACGTCTAGGTGGTGGAAAGCTAAGAATAGAAAAACAACATTCTTTAGGGAAATTAACCGCAAGAGAGAGAATAAATATTCTACTTGACGAGGGTACCTTTGAAGAAACTGATATGTTTGTAGTACATCGTATCAGAGATTTTGGTATGGATGGGAAAACTATACCAGGAGATGGTGTCATTACTGGATCCGGAAAAGTAAATGGTAAGCTAATTTACGTTTACGCCCAAGATTTCACAGTTTTTGGAGGTTCATTATCTTCAGATCATGCCAAAAAAATAGTGAAAATAATGAAACTTGCTATTCAAAACAAAGCACCAATTGTTGGCTTGAATGATAGTGGTGGTGCAAGAATTCAAGAAGGTGTGGAATCTCTTGGAGGTTATGCAGATGTTTTTCTTCAAAATGCCCTTGCATCAGGTGTTATTCCTCAAATTTCCATGATAATGGGTCCTTGTGCAGGAGGAGCTGTCTATTCCCCTGCCATGACTGATTTTACTTTCATGGTGAAGGGTACTAGTTATATGTTTGTTACTGGTCCAGATGTGGTGAAAACAGTAACTTCGGAAGAAGTTACTGCTGAAGAACTTGGAGGTGCTGAAACACACACAACAATTTCGTCTGTTGCTGATGGTTCATTTAATAACGATATTGAGGCCTTGACTGTTTTGAGAAAGTTTTTGAGTTTTTTACCTTCCAATAATGCTGAGAGGGCAAAGGATAGGTATACTGAAGACTCAATGAAAAGAGTTACTCTATCCTTAGATACTTTAATACCGGAAAACCCTAATTTGCCCTACGATATGAAAGAATTAATAGTTTCAATTGCTGATCAGTATGATTTTTTTGAATTACAAGAAAATTATGCAAAAAACATCTTAATTGGTTTTATAAGACTTGCTGGACAAACAGTTGGTGTGGTCGCAAATCAGCCAATGGTTTTAGCAGGATGTTTAGATATTGACTCTAGTAGAAAGGCCGCACGTTTTGTAAGATTTTGTGACGCTTTTAATATTCCTATCTTAACACTTGTTGATGTGCCTGGTTTTATGCCTGGCACTGCTCAAGAATATGGAGGAATTATAAAACATGGAGCAAAACTTTTATTCGCTTATGCAGAAGCAACAACTCCAAAAGTCACTTTAATTACTAGAAAAGCTTATGGTGGAGCTTATGATGTAATGAGTTCAAAACATTTAAGAGGTGATGCAAACTATGCATGGCCTACAGCAGAAATAGCTGTTATGGGGGCAAAGGGAGCAGTCGAAATTTTATTCAGAGATGAGTTGAATGATCCAAAACAAATAGAAAAAAGAACCCTTGATTACGAAGAAAGATTTGCCAATCCTTTTATTGCAGCAGAAAGAGGTTTTCTTGATGACGTTATTATTCCAAGTAATTCAAGGTTTAGGTTAATACAAGCCTTTTCAAAGTTGAAAAATAAAACACAAAAGAATCCAAGTAAAAAATTTGGTAATATTCCCCTTTAATTATTGATAGAAAACAAAAATGTTAAAAAAAATTTTAATAGCAAATCGAGGTGAAATAGCTTGCAGAATCATAAAAACTGCGAAGAAAATGAATATTAAGACTGTAGCTATTTATTCTGATGCTGATAAGTCATCAGAACATGTAAATTTAGCCGATGAATCTGTTTATTTAGGAGCATCACCAGCATCTGAGAGTTACTTAAGGCCAGACCTTATTATTAAAGCATGTAAAGAAAAATCTTGTGATGCCTTGCATCCTGGATATGGCTTTCTATCAGAAAATGCAAACTTTGCTGAACTGTTAGAAAAAGAGGGAATTACTTTTATCGGTCCCTCTAAAACAGCAATAGCATCAATGGGCGATAAAATTGAATCAAAAAAAATTGCTAAAGCTGCGGGTGTGAATACAGTTCCTGGCCATATTGGTATTATTGAAAATAAAGATGAAGCAATAAAGATTGCTGGTGAAATAGGTTATCCAGTTATGATTAAAGCTAGTGCAGGTGGCGGTGGAAAAGGTATGAGAATTGCCTTTTCTGAAGACCAGGTTGGCGATAGTTTTGAGCGAGCAACGAGTGAGGCTATTAATAGCTTTGGAGATAAACGTATTTTCATAGAAAAATTTATTACTGAGCCTAGGCATATAGAAATACAAATCTTAGCAGATAAATTTGGAAACATCATTTATTTGGGAGAAAGAGAGTGTTCTATTCAAAGAAGGAATCAAAAAGTAATTGAAGAGGCTCCATCACCTTTCTTAGACCAAAAAACTAGAGAGGAAATGGGAAAACAAGCTATTAAACTATCTCAAAAAGTTGGCTACTCTAGCGCAGGAACTGTTGAGTTTATTGTAGACAGAGATAAAAACTTTTATTTTCTTGAAATGAATACTCGTCTTCAGGTGGAGCATCCTGTAACCGAGTTAATTACAGGTATAGATTTAGTCGAGCAAATGATAAATATTGCTAGCGGAAAAAAATTAGAGATAAAGCAAGAGGATATTAAATTAAATGGTTCGGCTATTGAATCAAGAATTTATGCAGAGAATCCTTACAAGAACTTCTTACCTTCAATAGGGAGGTTAACAAGATACCATCCTCCTAAAGAAATGAAACACTATGATGGGTCAATTACCAGAAACGATACAGGTGTTAAAGAAGGTGATGAAATTTCTATGTACTATGATCCAATGATTGCAAAATTATGTACCTGGGGAAAAACAAGAGAAATTGCTGTCAATAGGATGGGATCTGCGCTTGATAATTTTCTACTTGAAGGCATTGATCACAACATTTCTTTTTTGTCAGCTATTCTTGGTAACAAGAGGTTTAAGGCTGGAGATTTGAGCACTTCGTTTATTGAAGATGAGTATAAAGAGGGGTTTCAAGGAGTTATTGCAAATATAAGTGAAGAATGGACATTAGCTTCTTTATTATTGGCTTACCATATAACAGAAATCCATAAGGATTTTGATAACCTTAATGAAATTTCAGATGAATGGGAAATTCAATTAAGATATAAATCTATTGTTACAGAACCTAGAATATTAAAATTTAAAATAGGACAATTAGATCAAGTTTCAAATGAGCTAAAACTTAAGCCCTTAACAAATAAAACCTTACCTGGAATAATTAACAAATTTATAACGATAAATCTGTCCAAGAATTTTTCTACAAAATTAGTAAGCGCTAATATTAATTTATTTGATCAATCTAAATCTGAAGTAACATTTCCTCATGAGATAGAATGCAGAATCAATTATGAAAAACCATATTTAAATTTATCCTACAGGGGTATTTCGATATCGGCTCTTGTATTTCCTAAACATGTAGCTAAACATTTTAAATATATGAAACCACTGAGAGTTATAGATAAATCAAACCTATTAATCTGTCCTATGCCAGGTAAATTAATTAAAGTCTTAGTTAAAGAAAATGATTTAGTAGAAGATGGTCAGGCTTTATGTGTTGTTGAAGCAATGAAAATGGAAAATACACTAATTGCGCCCAAAAAATGTAAAATTAATAAAATTAATTTCAAAGAAAATGACACTCTCTCTGTTGATCAAATTATCATGGAATTTGTATTTAACTAGATTATTAAGATTTTAAGAGACATGTATGGAAAAAGATAAAAGTATAGAAAACTGGAAAAAAAATGCTCTTAGTGAGTTAAACAGAACCGAGATTGATGACTTTGTCGTTGAAACTCCAGAAGGTATTAATATTAAACCTTTGTATACTGCTTCAGATAATAAAGGTTTAGAACATTTAAACACCCTTCCCGGAGAGGCTCCTTTTTTAAGAGGTCCAAAAGCGACAATGTATACTGGAAGACCTTGGACTATTAGGCAGTACGCCGGTTTCTCGACGGCATCTGAGTCAAATGCATTTTATAAAAAAAACTTAGCTTCTGGTCAAAGGGGGCTTTCTGTTGCTTTTGATTTAGCTACGCATAGAGGCTATGACTCTGACCATGAAAGAGTTTATGGTGATGTTGGTAAAGCCGGAGTGGCTATCGATACCGTTGAAGACATGAAGATTCTGTTTGATGGAATCCCTCTTGATAAAATGTCAGTTTCTATGACTATGAACGGTGCAGTCCTTCCAGTTTTAGCAGGATACATTGTAGCTGCAGAAGAACAGGGTGTTAATA
>Ga0136656_1000898_pt1 | contig 10573 bp, 16 predicted proteins | sample CPBDNA_9_FD_94862 | JGI IMG/M metagenome (GOLD analysis project Ga0136656, IMG submission 94862) | Freshwater to marine salinity gradient microbial communities from Chesapeake Bay, USA - CPBay_Sum_15_0.8_DNA (version 2) | ecosystem: Environmental > Aquatic > Marine > Coastal | place: USA...
ATAAGTTCAATACGACCTTGTGCGCCAGACATGGTTGCTGCCACCGCAGCTTTGGTGCTTGATTGTAAAGCATCTGCATTTAAACCAGCAGAAGCCTTAGATACACCTGTTCTATTTTCTTTGGATTCATCCAAATATCCAAGAACAGGGAACGCTTCCTTGCCAACAAACGGGACTGAGAAGGGTTGTACCATTCCTGGCGCACGCACACGAATTGGCTGACCTATGTCTGTATTTAAGACATCATCGATGTTGACCTGCCCTTCGACTACAGCCATTCGTGGGAAAATAGAATGTCCGAGAGAATCTAAGGTATCTCTCATAATTTGTGATTTTGCAGCTTGAATTGGTTTTAGATAATCTGCTGGGCATGATCCAATCGCGGTGTGCGGTTCAGGATCAGGGCAGAACATACAAATCGGTAAGTCATCCCATTGCTCTACATTCAAGACATGCAAACCATTACCAATGGTGCAAACTCTGATGCGCTCATCTATACCATCATTATCAAAATCGTAATTAATGTAATGCTCAATATACAAAGCATCTTTACCACCGCTATCATTACGATCTGGATAGATCATATTGTCAAACGGATTTCTTGCTTCGATTTCTTCAAAGGCTTCAGGATCTAAAGACGATCCATCGTAGCCAATGTATTCTTCAATCTCATCCATGTCGTAGCCCATCGCAACAAGTTCGGATGCGGACTTAATCATGCGGTGTGCAACATAAGAAGCATCTTCGAGCGTGCGTGCGTGGCGAGCGATAAGGATTTCTTCGGGTGGGACTGCCTCTACGCAAACTTGGTTTTTTTGTTTTAGTCTGCGAATCGTTAAATCGTATTTGGCTGGTATTTCCATTTCAACTTGTTCACCAGTTAATGGATCAAGCTGAATAATTTTTTCCATGGTTACAGATTCTTCAACAATCTCTACATTAGGATCTAAGACCAATGCTTGATAAGACTGTGGATCTAAACCTGTGTATTCGTGCGTGGTAGCTTTAACTGAATCATCCCAAAAGACTTTGACAAAACCAGTCTTTCTAACCAACGCATCTTTGAACGCTGAGTATAAAACTTGGAAACCAGGATTCTTTTCTTGAATTATATAATTAATGTAATCGGTTTGTTGTTCGGCTAAGGCAATATCTTCAGGCCCTTTAGGAACAAACTCCACAATCTTTTTTGTACCAAAAAAAGTACGCATGATTTGTGGAAGCATGAATAAAACTGTATCTCTAACATCGGTTGAAATAAATTCAGACTGTAAGGTAGAGGTAGATTCTGGTTCGTTACCAAGATAGTATTCGGTAGATTCCGCTCTCTCTTGACCAACTTGGTTGATAAAATCTTTGGCATCATCCATCTCGGACTTTAGAACGCCAACTAGATCTTGGAGATCTTGCTCGTTATCTTCTACTTCAACTTCTTCGTTTTCTTTTTCAGAACCTTCAAGTAGTTCTTCTATTTTTTCTTCGTAGTCTTTCTTTGCCATAAATTATCCAACTCTTATAATTCGCGATTTGAGAGGTTTCTTGAAATTATAACCGAAATAGTTACCACTTCCACTAAAACTTGCAGCCGAGGATGCCATGGTCAATGCAAGTGCATCTGCTTTGTCTGGACTTTTTATACCCCTTTTCCTCATTTCGTCCTTGCTTTCTATTTTTATTTTCCCGCTTGAGGTATATTTGTACAAAGGCGAAGCGAGTTCCGAGGCAAGCTCGTCATCAATAGGAAGTCGGCAATCACGCTTCGCCAACCAATCTTTTACCTCAAACCATAATTCTGCTCGGAGATTCAAATAATTCTTTTTCGTGCTTGGAGCTTCCGCCACATTCACCCCGCGCACAGGGAGATTTTGCTCTGCGAGGCGATCGACCACCCCAGATCCTAAACCAATTACATCGACCAAAATTTCTGTTGGTTTTTCCATCGCAGTCGCATCATCGTATCTGTTCTTGACCGCACCGCATAACTGCATGAGATCCATACTAGGGAATGTGGTCATCTCGATGACTGTGTTCCCTTGGCGCACGCACAGCGCGGAGTTATCTCCGCCAAAGCGTGCGACATCTAAGCCCCAGACTATGGGCGCGGAGGCGGTGAGGGAAACATCGCGCCCCATCGCTGCGCGGATGAGTTCCATGGGTATGACAGTATCGTCATCTGCAGACGGGAACTCACCCATAACTTCAACGCGAGCGACTGTGGAATCTTCGCCATACTGTTCGAGCATTTTTTGAAAGAGGGCTTGGTCTGTGCCTTCGACTGTGCGCGAGTCAATCTGTTCGGTTTTCCAATAGGCGCGCTTGGCGTGGAAGGAATCGTAGAATGGCCCTGTGTTTCTGCGCGGGTTGGAGAAGGTAAACCAAAAGCGGTTTTGGGTTGGCTCGGAGAAGAATCCTTCGGACACGCTGTATATGGGCGCGGGGATACCTGATGCCTCATCCATGATTAGGCAGACTCCGTATGATGAGTGAATACCAGCGAAAGCATCTGGGTTTTCTTCTGACCATAGTTGCGCTTGCGCGTAGTAGTAACCAGTATCAATTTTTAAATCGCGCACTAGGGCTTCTTCAAACCATGGTGCTGGTTTTATGGTGGTGGCTGTTTTAGCAAACCAATGCGAGTTGATAGATAGCGTTAGCCATTTACCTAATTCAGCCCATGTTCTTGATCTAAGCTGTTGTTCAGTATTGGCGGTAACAATTATGGTAGAGCCAAGCCTTGTGGATAGCATCCATAGTATTAACCAAGACACTAAGGCTGATTTACCAATACCACGCCCCGATGCTACCGCCAATCTAAACATTTCAGGAATGTCTTTAACATGGTTTCTTTGTATGTGTGTTGAAATTTCCCTCAAAATTTTTTCTTGCCACTTCCTTGGCCCTGAGAAATGCTCGAGGGGGGTGTTAGGTTCTCCCCATGGGAAGATGAATCTGACAAAGTTTAACGGATCATCTTTTATATTCATTGACCAAACAGAGGTCATCAATTCTTTTTCTTGTTCTGGTTTATATTTCATAAAAAAAATTATCTCAACAGTTCCATGTACTCTGCCCCCGCCCACTCGCGCAAAGGGGGGCTCTCAGCGATAGTGAGTACTTACTTTTCATGTTAGTTAGTGCTTACTATCATTCCTGGCATTGCGGTTATTGGGTTTTTGCGCAAGCGCGCGCTCTGGGCGCGCAGGTGCGCGAAGTGTTGGCGCTGTAATTTCTCGGAAGGATCGAGAAAGGCAAAAGCGCCAACGAGCAAGCGCGCGCTTACATACAGAAGGGAGAAGATGAGATCCGCGCGCGCGTGCATTTGCCTAGTTACCATCTGAGCTGTCATTGTCTGTTAAAAGGAACTGATCTTTTTTGTTTAGTCGTTCTATTTTTTGGCCTTCGATTATGCGCGTGCGCGCGTCTGTGAGAATGTTTGAGAGGTTAAGGTTGTGTTGCACTTCTTGGCGATCTGCCCAATTATCTGGATCGCGGTTTTTGAGAAAAAATATGGCGGAAGTTTCCTTCCCACTCATGGCATTTTGAAAAACCTGGTTTGCTACAGCTTGTATCGCTCTTGTCTTTCCTTTTTTTAAAGCTGTGTCAAATCTACCTTTTTCCCTCTTTTTTCTTGCGATAGTAGAAAGCGAACAGCCCAAGAGCGTTGCTATCTGGGCTTCGCTTAATCCATCACCTGACCACCTTTCAATATTGGTTATATCTTCATCCGTGAAAGTTATTCTTTTTCTGCCGACTTTTGATGATTTCTGTTCACTCATTGCCACATTTTGCATGTAATTAACTCCCTTTTATACATTTATTTTATAGGCTTTTAACAGCTTGTTAATAACCTTATATATAAAGAGAGTAAAAAAGGGGTTGTATTGTGTATAAATATGAGTTTATAATAAGTCATTGTTAATCATTTATTAAGGAGAGTTAAAATGAAAAACAAAGAAAAAATGTATAAAGCGATTGACCAACATGGTCAACGTTTAAACAACATATTCAAAACCAATATGGATAATGTTGCCTTGTGTAAAAAGTTATTTAGGTTAGAAAATAAAACTTGGAGACTTGCAACAGATTACTGTAATGGTCTTGTTCAATGTGATGAATGGGATAAACAAACAGATAAAATATTAGCCAATGTTGCTGAGATATTAGGAACAGATAAAGCTAATATTCATATCAATGGAGATCCTAGAGGTTATGCCCTCAAATTCAATATCGACTTTACCAACCAACACATAAAAAATATGTATCGTGATTTCGGCGGTTATGGAATTATCGCGCCTGATTTTAGATTAGAAAATGTGGAGGTAGCGTAATGAATAAATTACTAGAAAAAAATAAACTAGCAGAAAAGCACAATCTTTATAATTACCACAGTGGAGGAGGTTGTTTCCATTTGGCATTAGATACAGATATTGATGAAATTATGTGGCTTATCAATGATGTAATAGATGACAATGAGCCAAGTCAAGACTATCCAACTAGAGAAGATCAAAAGTGTATATTTGGCATTGATCTGATTTACATGGAAGACGAATCTTTAAAAACCAAAGTCATAAAAATATTAGATAATTATGATCTTTGCCGAGATTGGGGTTTTGATACTCCGTTTTTTTATGATGTCTTTTCTAATGGCATTGCTAAAGTAAAACAAATCAATAAAGAGATTAGCGCATTAGTTAGGGAGGTAGCGTAATGTTAAATATTAAAAATCTTAAATTAGGCGATAGGGTGCAATTTGCACCCAACACCTTTGCACAAGTAACCAATTACGAAATAGATGTATCACACCTAAAGGGGACAATAACTCATATAGATCTTGATGAGTGCATACACCTAAAAACAGATCTAAAACTTAGCGACTTTGAGGAGTGGGATTATGAGATATATTTTGATCTCACTTCTGACAGAAGTTATGGAGGAACTGATAAGTATTATTTAAGTAAAGCTAAATTATTAAAGGAGGATAAATAATGAGCATTACATTTAAACAAGCAACCGACAAAGACATAACACAAAGCACCTACAATGTGAGGATACGCGTTGAGTATGTCGCATACTATGACATCCAAGCTGATTCTTGGTTTGACGCTGAGAAGATAGCGAGAGAGCGACTAAATGAGGAAATGAATGATCAAGTCTTTCCTTCTGAAGATATAAGGGAATACGACCCAAAGGAGTTTGAATAATGAGCATTACAAAAGAAAAATTTAGTCTATTTAATTACATGTGCGACATTCTCTATAACTTCTATGACAAAAATGGTTTAGAGCATTGTTGCGCTTTAGAATCTCGTATCGGAGGTAATTACAAAACCGAAGAACAGAAAGAATGGCTAGAGAGATTTAGCCGAGTTTGGGAAATGGTAGAGCAAAGGGAGATATCAAGATGAAAGACTATGTAAACCACAAACCACAAGCACCAATCCATTGGACGGATAATGCACGCGTTATAAGTGAACTATTAATTGCTGTTATCTGTATTCCGCTTGTACTATTTCTTTTCTTAGGAGGTTAACCATGACTGAACACAAAGACAAAGTAGAAAAAAGACGCTTTGAACTATTCAAAGAAAGAGCAGATCTACCAACGCTAGAAACTAGGGCGGATTGGAATTACATGCTTAAACACTATCCAAGCGGTAAGACTGTCAAAGTCTTTGATGACAAACGAAAGAAAGACGAAATCCTAGAAGACAAATACCAAAGCATTGGAAGTAATAACGCGGATTATTTCGTACAAGAGGATAACGACTAATAGACATGGCTACGATCCTAAAAGGGTTTATTTTTTTATTCTCTATAGGATTGTTAGCCATTCTTACCATGTTACTAGGAAACGCGTACATTGATTATAAGGAGGGAAAAGATGATTAATAACGCTAGATTTTATTTTAACTACGAAGGCGACTCCATAGAGTGGACATATAAAGGCTCTATGGATGACGACAAAAGCGCACTATATCGCGCATACAAACATGCTACCTACAAGCCAAGATTAAACGATTTCAAAGTTCTGGACACAAAGGGCCACAACTTAACCAACATTAAAAAGGCATTACTAGAAAGCATCAACGAACAACCAACAGAAAAACCAAAAACAATATGGGGGAAATAATGAAAAATATTATTTGGGAAAGTATCGCTAAACACGAAAATGGAAATCCTGTAATTGTTATCCAACAATTAAAAAACGGATACGCGATTAAGGAATGTAATCCTAAAGGCGAATATAAGACTTGGAAAACTTACGCTAAACAATGGGATGCGGAAAATGATGCTATGTCTAGAGCGTTGAGGTACTCAGCATGACTTTTGAGATGGCGGAACACAAATACCATTGCAGTCTACGCGATAAAGGTTATATCGGAGAGTTACCTTACGCTAGCAGAGAATCATCCATGCAAACTCCTGAGGGCGATTGGTTACTAAAAGACCAATACGGAGATAAACTCGCAGTAGTAACCATAAACGGAAGAATCATTTAATTTTGGGCGCGTGTTCGACATCCCCTAAACCACACACACAGAGCGCGCGCCCTCCTTCATGGGGTACTAATAGGCTACCTTAACTCTCCCTCCTTTAGTAGGTAGCCTAACCCCACCAATAAAAAGTGTATATGCCCCTCCGCGCGCGACTTCTTTAAACGCCTTTTCTCCTCTCTCGGCACAATCCAGATTAACTCCTTCTCCGCCAACTCGCCCACCGCGCGCCCTGCGGTTTTCCTATTCATCCCCACCATGAGCGCATAGTAATTAATCGCATCATGACTGCTCATAGTTTCCCACCGATAACGCTCCACGATCGCCCAAAGCATGATCTTCGCGCTACTCGTTAAATCCTCGCGCGCGCAAGCGCGCCTAAACCAAAACCACACCACTCGCCTAAACTTATTAAAATCCTGGTAATCGCTCACCACGCCAAGCCTTACTAGCGCGCTCGCGCGCTCATTCTCAATCTCGCTCGGTACGATCCACCACACCTTTTCTTGTTCTTTTCTCATACTTCTCCTAATGATCGAAATCGATTTTACTAAAAGAGATTCAGCGCGCAAGCGCTGAACTCTCTATATCATTTGTTATGATATGGATATTATAGTAACTTTGACTATAGTCTTGTCCCATTTTGACTATAGTCTTGTCCCAAAATGACTATACCCTTGTCCCATTTTGTCCATAGCTAAGGAATCTCTTTGCTGAAATTTATCTGCATAATTAGGCTTTCGATCTGGGCCACAAATCGTTTTTCTTCGAGCGTTTGTTTCTTTTTATTCATGGTTGGGAGCGCGTATTGTCTTAGTGCTTCGTTGAGAATGTTTTTATCCTCGCTACTTAGTATTAATTTTATTGCCATAGTTATACCTCGTTACCCCAGACATCCCAACCTGGTGAAGTTTGTCTTGCAAATAATTCTATTCTTGGTAAATCGCCAAATAATAATTCAATTCGGTTTCTTACCTCTTGTGGTTTCTTGCTATGCTTGGTGCGTTCTGCTTCTACTTTTTGATATATGTTATTTACTTGCTTATATTTAAGCATTGATCCTTTAGTTCCAAATAAACATATTTCATAGTTTTTCATTGTCCACGCACCAAGATTAGCTACTGTTTTTCCTGTTTTAGTTTTCTTTTCCCAAACAAAAGCTATTGTCACATATTTAAAACCCCAACTTTCCATAGTTTCAATAGCATCTTTTATATGTGCATCAGTTGTCCAGAGAAATAAAGCACAGTCATTATTAGTAATATCATTAACAGGCAAATCTTTAATCCATGTTTGTGATTGCGTTGGATAGTGTTTATCCATGCTGGTAAATCTTTTACCATCATATTTGCACAACTCTTTACTGCTAAAACTCCAAGGCGGATCTGCATATATGATGTTGTATTTCTTATTTGGTAGTTTTATTGCCATCTTTTTTCTCCTTTCTTTGGTTAAAGATACGATCAAATTCTTTCTCGAATCTTTCTCTATCTTTCATTGGTCTTGGTTTGTCGCCTTTTCCTGACATTATTCCCTCCCTGTTCCGTTGCAATACTCGCATACTTCGTTTGTTGGTAATGTGCCACAGCCATTACAGTTAGGACATTCGTCTTTCATTCTTGCCTCCATAGCATCCATATGGCTAACACAGCCAGAAATACAGTTAAGTTAGTTATCATTAAGTCGCTCATACGCTCTCCATATTTTTAAGAATGTGGCAGATAACTTCCACAGTCCATCCGTTACCAAGCATTTTATAGCGTTGGGTATTGGATACTCCTTCGGTGTAATTATCTGGCACTGTTTGCAAGCGTTCACACTCTAGCGGTGTGAGCTTACGCCAATAAACTTCTTGGGTGTCATCCCTTGTTAAGCTAATTCTATGATCATTGTTTAATCCAGGCGTAACAGTCCCAACCTTTCCATCTTCTCTAGGTTGCAATTCTTTAGATCTAAAAGGTGTGTGATCTTGGCCTGTTTTTTTGCGGTTTTCTCTCCGCGCTTTTTTAGCATCTTCTGTTCTAACCTCTCTATAAGAATGAACAACTACATTATCTTTGGTAAAGGTGCTAACAGCGTTACTCTTTTCATCTTTTCTAGTTTCTAACATCTGCTTTGGTTTAATTTCTTTCCATTTAACATTCTTACCGCTTTCATCTAGCGATCTTCCTCTCCAAGCACCTGCAACAACTTTAGGCTCTCTATTACCACCTTGACAGGTATTAACTGTAGGAGATTTACCATCAGGAGAGTAAACGCGTTTTAATATATCGTGTCCGTTTAAGTCTGTTGCTGTTCCTATATGTTGAGGAACTAAAGTCATACCATTATTTCCTGCACCCTTATACATAGTGGCAGTCATACACAATGACTTTTCATCAAGATTTTTATAATGCCTTTGGTTTCTTGCAGTATCTTTAACAGGGTTTTCGCCTGGATCTTCTTCCAATATATCTCTTAACACAATCCCTCTTTCCTTTGGTTGAGTGATGTTTGGAATGTTAGTCCAATAATATCTTTGTCTTGATTGTGCGCTAACCAAAGAACTATTAATAAAGATAGGCTCAATACCAAATGGTATCTCTGGGTAACAGGCTGATACTTGCTCGCTAATAATCTGCAAGTATTCTTTTTTCATTTTCACATTTTCTAATAAAAAATATTTCGGCTTGATTTCTTTTAACAGCCTAATAAATTCAAAAAATAATGCAGATCTTGGATCGTCAAATGCTAATTGCTTTCCTGCAAAACTAAATCCCTGACATGGTGAGCCTGCTAATATTAAATCTACATCTTGATAATCTTCCCCACGCACCGCGCACACATCCCCAATTTGTATGGTTTCTGGAAAGTTCTTTTGCGTAATCTCCATAGCGTATTTATCAATCTCGCTCGCATAGTAAGTGTCCACTTCAATACCAAGACGATTAAGAGCTATCTGTCCACAGCTCATTCCATCAAATAAACTTAATACTTTCATTAAAATTCTCCGAAGTTAAATTTGTTTTCCTCATAAGGCTCTAGCACCGCACCGCGCCTAAAGAGAGTTTTTACTTTAGTATCTATCTCGCTAGAGTTAGATTTCACCACCCCACCGCGCACCACACGCAAAGGATCAAACTCTACGCCCTCATCAATGCAGATGCGCTCCGCTTCCTCCTCTTTCGCAAGCCACAGACCAAACGCCTGGCGTGCTGAATCCACAAGGGCTGTTGCGCCTCTAATGTAGGAGCGTGCAAGCATAGGGTCATCAGTATGAGAAAGAGCAGCTTTACTCATGTGATGGACCGAAATTGTGCTTGCTCCTAATTGCGAGGAGATAGAGGCGCACAGCTGACCATATAATTGTGCTGCTTCATTGCTTGACGACAACGGAGCTGCACTCATTGCTTGAATTGGATCAATAATAACCAAAGCTAGATCATTGATCTTGCCTAGTTCATCTATTAATTCATTAGCTTGTTCGGTGATATGTAAACCATCTTTGTTATCTTTAAGAAGTATCATAGGTTGTTCGGTATCAGGAATGGTATAGGCGAAAGTGTCATACAAGGTGTTATACCTTTCTCCTTTAGGATCTAAAGCCATAACTCGTCTGTGCATTTCGTGTTGATCATCCTCTGCACTTATATAAACCACATTGCCAGATTTAATAATCGGATGACCAAACCAAGTGCCATGACCTCTTGTAACTTTTAATGCAAGATCTAAAGCCAACATAGATTTACCCACACCACCAATACCTGCAAAGATAGATGGCTTACCTTTTTCTAAAAACTTATCCACAAGAAATTCACGCTTGGGTGGATCACCCTTATAGTTCTTAATTGAGAATCTGGTTAACCCAATACTGTTGGTTATGATTTCTTTAGCAACACGCTCTAATCCATGCTCCAAATACATATCGTTGTAATCGCCTGTAATGCTCGGTATGCGCTTGAAACAATTAGGGTAGGCATTTGCTATGTCTTGTGAATTTCGTTGTCCCACAGAGCTTGTATCGTTGTCTAGGGCTATGTATATTTTGCATTGTGATACTCCTCTGATGTTTTTAACTGCCCTCATCCCAAAGTTTGCAGAA
>Ga0136656_1000902_pt1 | contig 10555 bp, 8 predicted proteins | sample CPBDNA_9_FD_94862 | JGI IMG/M metagenome (GOLD analysis project Ga0136656, IMG submission 94862) | Freshwater to marine salinity gradient microbial communities from Chesapeake Bay, USA - CPBay_Sum_15_0.8_DNA (version 2) | ecosystem: Environmental > Aquatic > Marine > Coastal | place: USA...
GATTTATCCTTTAGAAACAGTTCCTGCATTAGTAATTTATACAAAATCAGAAACTTCAGAACCTCAAGTAATTGGTACAAATAGAGTTTTATCAAGGGAATTAGAAGTAGTAGTTGAAGGTTATGCAAAAGCTACTACCAACTTTGATGATACTATTGATACAATTAGTAAAGAGGTAGAAGAAGCTATTGCTGCTGATGTTACATTGGGTGGTCTTGCAAAAGATTCTTATATATCATCAACAGAAATAGAATTTAACGGAGAGGGTGAAAAGCCATTAGGTTACGTTGCCCTTACTTTTACTACTATTTATCATACTCAAGAACAAGATTCTGAGTTAGGAGTTTAGGAGAAAAACATGAAAATGATTAGTCCTGACGGAAAAGTTTCTATAGATGCTCATCCTTCTAAGGTTGAAAGTCTAAAGAATAAGGGTTGGAAAGAAGAAGCAATCCAAACAAAAATTAAATCTTCTTCTAAAAAGTCGAAAGACGAGGAAATAGAAAATGGCAACTCATAAAGGTAGCGAAGGTGTTATCAAGGTAGGCAGCAATTCTGTAGCTGAGATTAGATCTTATTCTTTAGAAGAAACTGCAGACGTACTTGAGGATACTTCAATGGGTGATACTGCTAGATCGTTCAAATCATCTTTAACTTCTTTTACAGGAAGCATGGATGTTTTTTGGGATGAGACAGATACTTCTGGACAAGGTGCTTTAAGCATAGGTTCTGAAGTTACTTTAAACGTTTATCCTGAAGGTGATACATCTGGTGACACTTATTATACTGGTACAGCTATTGTCACAGGTGTTACAAGATCAGGTTCATTCGATGGACTCGTGGAAGCAAGCATTTCTGTGCAGGGTTCAGGTTCATTAACTGAAAGCACTGTTGCATAAGATGAAAGCAATAGAAAACGCTAAAAAACATTTTGCAGAGCAAGATGTAAAGTTAATTGAAGTACCAGAATGGGGCGAAGAAGATAAGCCCTTAAAAATATATAGTAAGCCATTAACGTTAGCTGAAACTTCTAAGCTCTATAAAATGAGCAAAGATGATGATCTAACCATGATGGCTTACGTTTTAATTTATAAAGCTCTTGATGAAAATGGTGACAAGCTATTTGATTTACAAGACAAAAACGCTTTGCTTAATAGCGTTGATAGGGAAGTTTTAATTGATGTTGCTCAAAAGATTATGGGTACTGAACCAATTGAGACCGTCAAAAAAAACTCCTAGAGGATACTGATTTATTTAACAGATATTCGTTAGCTGAAAAACTTCACAAAACCTTAGAAGAAATTCAGGAAATTAGTATCCAAGAATATCAAGGATGGTTGGCATATTTTGAAATTGCATTAGAAAGAAGGAAAGATGGCTAAAAGAAGAGTTTCATACGAATTAACAGCGATAGATAAAACTAAAGCTGCATTTGCTGCTGTAACTAACAGATTAAAGCAAGTTCATAAATTCGGTATGGGAACTGCTGCTGCTGTAACAAAAGTTGGTTTAGCAGCATCAGGTGCTGCAGCAGGTCTTGGAGCTTTCGTTAAAGTCAATACTGATGCAATTGATAGATTAGGCAAAACCGCAAGCAAGTTAGGCATAAACGTAGAGCTTCTACAGCAATTAAGATTTGCTGCTGACCAAACAGGTATTGCTCAAGAAACTCTTGATATGGCAATGCAGAGGTTTATACGAAGAGTTGGCGAAGCTCAAAACGGTACTGGTGAAGCAAAAGCTGCATTAGAAGAACTTGGAATTCAATTAAAGAATTCTGACGGTTCTTTTAAAAGCACTAAAGATGTACTGTTTGAGGTTGCTGATGGCATTCAGAATACTGAAGATGCATCAACTAGATTAAGGTTAGCATTTAAATTCTTTGACTCTGAGGGTGCTGCTTTAGTAAATACCTTAAAAGGTGGTTCTGCAGGTCTTAATGATTTCTTTAATGAAGCTAATGATCTTGGTTTAATCATTGATAAACAAACTACTGCAGCATTTGAGAAATTTGCAGATACTACCAGCATTCTTTTTAAACAAATAAAAACCGTAGTTCAGTATGTTATAGCTGCATTTTTACCTATTTTGCAAAGCATGGCAGAACGATTTTCTGATCTAATAGTCAAAGCAGGTAAATTAGCAGGCGGTTTTAAAAGTCTTGGCAGAGATATAGCTGTTAGCATGGTGAATGGTTTAGAAAAAGCTATAGTTGCTATGGCTCAGTTTGCCAACGGTGTTACTAGCATAGCTAGAACATTTGGTTTCTTTGAGGAAGCTGTAATTGATATTGATGCATTAAGAGCAAAATTCGATGGAATTAGAACTTCAATAACCACAGTCAAAGAACCATTAGAAGAAGTCAATGAAGAAATAAAAGAAACAGGTAAATCTGTAGAAAAGCTATCACAACCAGTGATGGCATTTATAAGTGAAATTGGCAATACAGAAAAAGTATTGGCAAAACTTACTACAGGAACTATGAAGAAGTTTGAAGACTCAATCATAGATTCTTTAAAATCAGGCAAGCTAGAATTTAAAAAGTTTGCAGATTACGTTATAGAACAATTATTAAGGATTGCTATACAACGAGCAATCATTGCACCAATTACAGGAAAGGTTGAAACCTTTTTCAAAAGCATTGGATTCGAAGGTGGTGGATTTACTGGTTATGGTGCAAGAGCAGGCGGTGTAGATGGTAGAGGTGGATTCCCTGCAATTCTACATCCCAATGAAACAGTTATTGATCATACGAAAGGTCAAGGCATGGGCGGTGCAACTGTTAACTTCAATATCTCTGCTGTAGATGCAACAGGGTTTGACGAATTGCTTGCATCAAGAAAGGGAATGATTACAGCAATTATAAATAACGCTATGAATCAGAGAGGTAAGATGGGTGTAGTATGAGTGGTGCTTTTCCTACAAGTCCTAAGTTTAGGGCATTAGATTTCAAAAATGTAAGACCTGTTCTTATGAATCACAGTCTTTCTGGTAGAAGGGTTGCAAGACAAATAGGTTCACAATATTTTACATTTTCAGTTCAGATGCCACCGTTACAATACGATGATGCTATGGATGTATTTGCCTTCTTGCAAAAACAAAAAGGTGGTTTTGAAACTTTCACTATTCAATATCCAACAGACAATAGAGGAGCTGATAAGGCAGAAACAGATATACAAGTAGTATCAGCTCATTCAGCTTCAGATGGAACAATAGACCTAGACGGTTTCTCTACATCAACATCTGGAGTTTTAAAAGCAGGAGATCTTATTTCTTTTGCAGGTCATTCAAAGGTTTACATGGTTCAAGCAGATGCAGATTCTGATGGAACTGGAGCTGCTACAGTATTAATAGAACCAAATCTTGTAACCACATTAGCAGATAATGAAGCAGTTACAGTTAATAAACCAAGTTTTACAGTTTATTTAACATCAGAAGAAATTCTTTATAACACAGACCCATCTGGGTTTTACAACATACAATTTGAAGTAAGAGAAGTTATAACATAATGGCTAGATCAATTAGCTCAGGTTTGCAAACTCAAATAGCAAACGATGCTAATAAAATTGCTTTTCTTTTAGAATTTAATTTTTCAACTCCTTTAAGAGCAACCAATTATTATAGAGACGTTACTTATGATTCTAATTCTTACGAAGCAGGTGGAGACTTTATTTCTGTAGAGACTTCAACAGAAAATGGCGAAGCTAAGATACAGGAACTTAGTGTTACTATGCAAAACATCACAAGTGATGTCAGAACTTTAATTGAAGATGGCAATTACACTAATGTTGCTTGTAATATTTATATTGCCTTTTTTGATAACAATGAAACATTAGTAGATGCTACTACTTACTTTTCTGGATTTATTAAATCAGCAACAATAAGAGAAACGAATAAATCTTCTCATATAACTTTATCTGTTGCTAATCACTGGTCAAACTGGAATCTAAAAAAGGGAAGACATTTTACAGATGAATCACAACAGCAGGTGTATTCTGGAGATGTTGGATTTGAATATGCAGATCAAACTAAAGAAGATATTAGGTGGGGTGCTGATTAATGTTCGCTGAATTTAAAATATTTGCTGACATGATTGCAACAGTTAAAGCTGTTGCTTCTGCTGTTTGGACTGCTGTAAAGGTTTATGCTGTTGCTACAGGTGTTAAAGGGTACATGGAAGCACAAGACTTGCTTTCAAAAGGTCAAGCTGTGTTAGGTCAAAAAACTGCTCAAGGTGGAAAGATACCAGTCATTTACGGAAGAAGAAGAGTAGGTTCTACTCTAGCTTTTTTGCATACTCATGATGGCAGAAGTAAAGATTTATTTGTTGTCTATGCTTTATCGGTTGGAGAAGTAGATCAGATTGAATTAGATACTATTGAAATCAACGGTGTATCAATTAAAGATACAAAAGTATTCAGGCAGGGTTATTATGCAGGCTCAGATAAAATAGCTTCTGGTGCAGGCTCTTTATGTACAGCATCGCAAATAGGCAACGTACAAGAATCTAATGCAGGTTACTCAGGAACTGACCCAACAAAAAGATACAGAATGGTTTTTAATGCTCATCACGGAGCAAGCAATCAAACAGCAGACCCCATGCTTAATGCATCAGTTCCTACAGAATGGACTACCAATCACAGATTAAGGGGAGTTGCTTATATTGCAGCATCTTTTGAGTATGATAGCAGAGGAATGTTTTCTAGCATTCCACAGCTCACTGTAGTTGTTAGAGGTAAAAAACTTTATGACCCTAGAAAGGATGGCTCAATATCTGGTGGCTCTGGTAGTCACAGGTACGACACACCAAGTACGTTTGAATGGTCAGATAATGCAGCTCTTTGTTTGCTGGATTATTTAAGAGACGATGAATACGGTAAAGGACTTGCGAGCAGTGCGGTTAACTTGCAATCATTTCAAACCGCAGCAAGCACATCAGACGAATTAGAAGATACTCCAGATTATGACGGTACAGCATCTTCAGCTACGTTCTCTGGAACGTCTGGAAATAATTTTATTAACGTTGATGCAACCACTTGGGCAAATTCAAAAGTTGGTGGAAAGTTAACATTAGTAGATTCAGGTGCTGCTACTGAATTTGATGCAGTAGATATTATTGATTCTTCTAGATGGCAAGAATACGATGCAGCTAATCCAACCTATCAGGTAGTTGTTAATGATACTCTTTCAGCGAATTACACCAATGAATCTGGAACTGCATTAGTTAAGGTAAAAAGATTTCATTGTAATGGTGTTGTAGATACCAACAAAAATGTCTTAGAGAATACACAAGAACTCTTAGGCAATATGAGAGGTATCCTTAACTACATAGATGGTAAATATGAAATAACCTTAGAAGACACAGCATCCTCTACATTCACAGTTACAGATGACCATATTGTTAGCGACAATGGCATAACCGTCAGCTATGAAAACAAATCAGAAAAAGCAAACAAAGTAGTAGTTCAATTTTTCAATGCATTAAAGAAATACGAAATGGATACAGTCACTGTATTTCATGATGCGACACCTAATTACAAATCAGATGATGGTGGAGAAGAATTAGAACTGGTTGTAGATTTTCCTTACATAGTTAATAAATACGTTGCTTACAACATGGGTGAAGCAATACTTGGTAGATCAAGAAACCAGATGACTATCAGCTTTACTGGTACTCCAGAGCTTTACAAAGTTAAAGTCGGAGATGTCATTACTGTTGCTTATACACCTGTAGGATTTACAGGAAAGCTATTTAGAGTTGAAGCAATGGCATTACAACCTAATGGATTAGTGGATGTGCAGTGCATTGAATATCTGGACATTTATACTTGGGAAGCACCGCCACAAGAAAACATAGAAGATATTGCAAGAATACCTGCAGGATTTGAGGTTAAAGCACCAACAGGATTAGCATTTACTGATTCTAATAGCAGTTCAACAGGAAGACCTTTTCTTTCTTGGAACGAACCAACAGACTTTCCTAATTACGAATACAGGGTTTCTATCGTAGATGCTTCAAGCAACAAACTGCTTAATAAGATTGTTGATGATGAATTTGTTGATTGTAATTTCTTACCAGTAGGCTCTAACTATGTTGCTTCCGTCTCTTCTATCAATTCAGTAGGTTCAGAATCTGACCCTGCAACTCTCACTTTTAGTGTAGGCACAGCACCAGTTGCTCAAGCAGATTTAAAAGATGCAATAGTTTCTACAGCTAAATTAGTTGATGATGCGGTCACTAATGCCAAGATAGCTGTTGATGCTATTCAGGGCGATGTCATTGCAGCAGGTGCAATTACTACAACTAAGATAGGAGCTAATGCAGTAACCACAGCTAAACTTGCTAATGATGCTGTAACCTCAGACATAATCGCAGCAGGAGCAATAACAGCAACAGAAATATCTGATGGTGCTATATCTACACCTAAACTTGCAGCAGGAGCAGTAACCACAGCAAAACTTGCAGCAGGCAGTGTTACATCTAATGAAATATTTGCTAATACTATTACAGCAGGGAATATAGCTTCAGGTGCTATCAATACAGATGAACTAGCTGCTAATGCAGTGACAGCAGCAAAAATAGCAGCTAATACCATTACTGCTTCTGAAATAGCTTCAGGAACTATTACAGCAACACAGATTGCTACAGGAACTTTGACTTCTGCTTCAGGCGTATTTGGAGCAATTTCTGCAAACGATATAACTACTGGAACTTTAAACGCTTCCAATGTATCAGTTATAAATCTAAATGCAGATAATATTTCTACAGGCACATTAAATGCAGATTTGTTGCAGATAGATGGTGTTACTCTTGATACCGATATTAATGGAAATTTAATCATTGCAAGTGGTGGTGTGGGCAGCACACAGCTTGCAACAAATGCAGTGACTAGCACAAAAATTACTAATGCAGCAGTAACTACAGCTAAATTAGTTGATAATGCTATTACTACAGTAAAAATAGCTGCGGATGCAGTAACAAATGCCAAGATAGCCACTGATGCAATTCAAGGAGATGTTATAGCAGCAGGAGCAATCACAACAACTAAACTTGGGGCTAATGCAGTAACTACTTCCAAACTTGCTAATGATGCTGTAACTTCAGATATTATTGCTGCTAGTGCTGTAACTACTACAGAGATTTCTGATAATGCAGTATCTACAGCAAAATTAATCGCAGGCTCAGTAACAACTGCAAAAATAGCTACAGGTGCAGTTACCGCAAACGAAATAGCTGCAAATACCATTACAGCAGGACAAATTGCAACAGGAGCAATTAATACTGATGAGCTTGCTGCTAATGCAGTAACAGCAGCAAAGATAGCAGCAAATACTATTACAGCTTCACAAATTGCAGCAGGAACTATTACCACTACTCAAATTGCAACTGATACTATTACAGCAGCAAACATAGCAGCAGGAGCAATCGCAACCTCTGAATTGGCTGCTAATGCAGTTACAGCAGCAAAGATTGCAGCCAATACAATAACCGCAGGAGAAATAGCTTCAGGAACTATAACTTCTAATGAAATAGCAGCAGGCACTATAGTTGCTGCTGATATAGCTTCTAACACTATTACCGCATCACAGATTGCTACAGGAACTTTGACTTCAGCTTCAGGTGTATTTGGAGCTATCTCAGCAAATGATGTAACAACAGGAACACTTAATGCTACAAATGTATCTGTTATTAATTTAAACGCTGATAACATCAGTACAGGCACATTAAATGCAAACAGAATACAAATAGATAATGTAACTCTTGATACCGATGGTTCAGGAAATTTAATTATTAAAACAGCAGGCGTAGATACAGGGCAAATTGCTACTGATGCTGTAACCACAGTTAAACTGGTTGATAGAGCTACCTCAGTATTTGCAACTGCGACAGGCGGTATCGGATATTGGTATGTAGATAATTTAGCTCAAACAGCTATTGTTACTACAGGTGTATTTCAAGCACCATCCTCTACAGGAAATACTTTCTTTGTTATTGGCAATACTTATATTAATGCTAACTCAGGTGGCTCTACTGCTGACTGGTGTGAGCTGCAAGTACAAAGAAGAAGTGCATCCACTAGCGGTGGTGTAAGTTCTGCTAGTTATTCAACCATTGCAACCATTAGAGCAAGAGGTGAAACAGGGGAAGCATTGCAATCTATTATTGCTAACGATGCTTATACTGCTGATTATTATTATCAATACAGAGTAACGCTACAAACCAATGGAACAGGAACGCTTTATAGCACTAGAAGTTATGGCATAAGTGGCATACAAGTTATAGTAAATTACAAATGATGAAACAGATAAGTTGGTACGATTCAGAAGGCAATATAAAACATTGCCAAACAGTGCAAGAAGGTCTTGAGGATGCTTCTTGTCCTGAAGATGGTTTGCAATGGATAGAAGGACATCCTGAATTAATACAAAATTCTAAAGTTATTGATGGCGAAATAGTCAATGGTAACAACGATTCTATTCTTCCAATATTAGAAGAATTAAGAATATACAGAGATCTTAGGTTAAGAAGATCTGATTGGACTCAAATGATTGATTCGCCTTTATCTGATGCAAAGAAAGCAGAGTGGGCAAATTACAGACAACAATTAAGAGATTTACCATCTCAATATACAGAGAATGACAATATTAATGCTGTAGTATTTCCTACACCACCAACATAAACTACAATAGGGAAAGAGGATTTTAAATGGCAACTCACGATTATAATATAGCAAATCAGACTGGTGCTAACTTTAGAGCAGACCTAAATAATGCTCTATCAGCAATACTTTCTAACAATGCATCAGCTACAGAACCAACAACTACTACTGCTTATATGCTTTGGGTGGATACAACTAATAATCTACTCAAAATGCGAAACAGTGCTGATAATGCATGGATTACTTTACCAGTATCAATAACTACCTCAAACACTGTAGATATTGATGGTGGCACAGTTAATACAATTACTTCTCTTTCTTTTAGTTCTGGTGAAACAGTTACAACCATATTAGATGAAGACGATTTATCTTCTGATTCTGCTTCTGCATTAGCTACACAACAATCAATTAAAGCGTATGTAGATAGTCAAGTTACAGCTCAAGATTTGGACTTTCAAGGCGATACAGGTGGAGCTTTATCCATAGACCTAGATTCAGAAACCTTTACCATTTCAGGTGGCAATGGTATAGATACTAGCGGTGCTTTAAATACATTAACTATTGCAATAGATAGCTCAGTTGTAACTCTTGCTGATACACAAACACTAACAAATAAAACTATAGATGCAGATAACAATACTATTTCTAACTTAGAAGTAGATAACTTAAAATCAGGAGTTCTGGACACAGATCTCACATCTGTTTCTGCTTCAGACGATACTCTAGCTTCTTCTAAGGCAATTAAAACTTATATTGATGCACAGGTAACAGCTCAAGATTTAGACCTCACAGATGGCACTACAAGCATTTCTATAGACTTAGATTCTGAAACACTTTCTGTGCTTGGCGGTACAGGTGTAACTTCTACTGCTTCAGGTAATGGTGTTACTTTGGCTATTGGTCAAGATGTTGGCACAACTGCTGATGTTACCTTTAATACAGTTTCAGCAGATTTGACTGGAGATGTTACTGGTACAGTTTCTAGCATAGCCAATCATTCAACCTCAGATCTTTCTGAGGGTACAAACCTCTACTATACAACTGCAAGATTTGATTCTGCTTTTAGCGGTAAATCAACAACAGATCTAACTGAAGGTACAAATCTTTACTATACCGATGCAAGAGCAAGAGCAGCTATTTCTGCTTCAGGCGATTTATCTTATAACTCCACCACAGGAGTTATATCATTTACAGAAAGAACTGATGCAGAAGTTAGAGGTTTAGTATCTGCTTCAGGTGATCTTTCTTACAATTCAACTACAGGCGTATTTAGCTTTACAGAAAGAACTGATGCAGAAGTCAGAGGTTTAATCTCAGGTGGTACAGGAGTTACTTATAACAACACCACTGGTGTTATTTCTATTGGTCAGGCAGTAGGAACTTCTGACAATGTAACCTTTGGTGATGTCATAGTTTCAGGAGATCTTACTGTTTCAGGAACTACCACTACAGTTAATACTGAAACCATTAATCTTGCAGACAACATCATTCTGTTTAATTCTAATGCTACAGGCACACCTACTGAAAATGCAGGTATAGAAATTGAAAGAGGAGATGCAACTAATAAAACTCTTCTTTGGAACGAAACAGATGATAAATGGACTGTTGGCTCAGAAACTTTTGTTGCAGGAACTTTTGAAGGAAATGTAACTGGTAATGTTACAGGTACAGTTTCTAGTCTTGCTAACCATGACACCGATGATCTTTCTCAAGGTTCAACTAATTTATATTATGCAGATAGCTTAGTAGATTCTCATTTATCAGGCGGTACTGGTGTTACTTATTCAAGCGGTACTATTTCTATAGGACAATCAGTAGGTACGACAGATGATGTCACATTCAATAGCGTAACAGTTACAGATGAAGTAATAGGTGATATTGATGGTGCAATTCAA
>Ga0136656_1000905_pt1 | contig 10535 bp, 16 predicted proteins | sample CPBDNA_9_FD_94862 | JGI IMG/M metagenome (GOLD analysis project Ga0136656, IMG submission 94862) | Freshwater to marine salinity gradient microbial communities from Chesapeake Bay, USA - CPBay_Sum_15_0.8_DNA (version 2) | ecosystem: Environmental > Aquatic > Marine > Coastal | place: USA...
ATGGTGGGCATTTATATAGAGAAATAAATAAAGCTTTTGTGCATATTATATTTTCTGATGAAGAATTGAAAGAATTAGGAATTATTGATCAAGAGCCTAATATAAAAGTAATTTATCCTATGGCACAATATAATAAATTTATAAAAAGTTCAAATTTAAAAATAATAGAAAGAGATATAGACACACAAGGCGTTGAAGATTTTTTCATAAAAAATGAAATTATTACTAAAAGATTGAAAAAAATAATTGATTTTAAAGGATTTCCTACACATCAATTATCTCAATGTTTTCATGATTATATTTTAGGTAAAAATTCATGAAAATTGCAATTCAACAGCCATATTTTTATCCTTGTGATAGACAGAATACTCATAACATTACAATAGATTTATTTCTATTGATTCCCACAATTAGCTTTAAGTTTAGCTGGGGATCTTAACCACCTTGGAAAATTGTTTAGGAACTTTATATTTAAAATCATTCAATATCTTTGATACATTTAGTTTATTTATAATAATATATACTAATTTAATTTATGTCAAACACAAAAAATTCCAAGCCTTTATCTCTTGTTCCTTTTTCTAATTCTAAAGTAGATATAATAATACCTTTTCATGGACAATACGAAAAAGTTGTTTCATTGGTGGAAAGTATATTGATATCTGTAAAAAGCAATCCTTATCAAATAACTTTAGTAGACGACTGCTCGGAAAATCAAAATTTTGGCAAGGAATTTTCGGAACAATTTAAGAAAAAGAATCAAGAAGGCTATAGGCCACAATTAGTTTGTGTTAGAAATGAAAAGCAATTAGGCTTTTCTGGTTCTTTAAGAGTCGGTTATGAAAATACGAATTTGCCTTGGCTGTTATTCATGCACTCAGATTGTTTAGTTAAAGACACAAATTTCATGTTGGAAATGGGACAATCGCTTTTGAACTGGAAAAAAGATAATATTCCTGTAAAAATAGTTTCTGCAAGATCAAACAATCCAGGAGAATGTAAAAAAGCACAAAGTAAAATTGATGAAAAAGAAAATAAAAATATAATATTAGAAAATGAAGCAATGCCTACATTTTGTTTTATGTGCCACAGAGACTTATTTGGGCGTATAGGAGGCTTTTTAAAAGAATATCCTTATGGATGGTACGAAGACGAAGAATTGGCTATTAGGATGCATAAATACGGTTACAAACAAGGAGTTTCAACAAAAGCATGGATTTATCATGAAGGAGCGGCAACAATTAAGTATTTGTGGAAAAAAAATCCTAATTGTAGAGAAATTATGGAAAATAATAGAAATTTATGCATAAATGATTTAAAAAAATATGTATGATTACCTAATAGTAGGCTCAGGTCTTTTTGGTTCTGTTTTCGCACATGAAGCAAAGAAAAAAAATAAAAAATGTCTTGTAATAGACAAAAGAAATCACATAGGTGGAAACTGTTACACAGAAGAAATAAAAGAAATTAATGTATCTAAATATGGACCTCATATATTTCACACTTCTAATCGTAAAATTTGGGATTATGTAAATGAATTATCTGATTTTGATATGATTCAATATAAACCTAAAGTTTTTTATAAAGATAAATTTTATTCTTTTCCAATAAATTTATTTACACTATATCAGGTGTATGGAGTAAAAACGCCTCAAGATGCAATTGAAAAATTAGAAGAAGTTAAGATTCCATGTGAAAATCCTAAAAATTTAGAAGATTATATACTAAGTCAAATTGGCAAAGAATTATATGAAATATTTATAAAAGGCTACACAACAAAACAGTGGAATAAAGACCCTAAAGATTTGCCTTCTTCTATAATAAAAAGAATTCCAATAAGAACGAATTTTGATGATAATTATTATTTTGATATTTATCAAGGACATCCTTCTAATGGCTACAAAGTAATATTTGATAAATTGTTGGACGGAATAGAAGTCAAATTAGAAACAGATTATTTTATGGAAAAAAATAATTTAGATAAAATTTGCAAAAAAGTTATTTATACTGGGCCTGTTGATAAATTTTTCAATTATGAATATGGCAAATTAGAATATAGAAGTTTACGTTTCGAAGAAGAACTTCTTGCATTAGAAGATTATCAAGGTTGTTCTTGCGTCAATTATACAGATGTGGAAGTTCCATTTACAAGGATTATTGAACACAAACATTTTGAAAATAAAAAAGGAAATAGATATACTGTAATTACAAAAGAATATCCTCAGAATTCGGGAGATCCTTATTATCCAATAAATGATCAAAAAAATAATGACAAATATTTAAAATATAAAAATTTGACTATAAAAAATAAAAAATATATATTTGGTGGAAGGTTGGGAAGTTATGCATATTTAGATATGGATCAAACAATTGCTTCTTCTTTGAATTTATCAAAAAAAGAATTGATTTAATCTTGATTTTCTTAGATGTAGTCTTTATATTATAAAAATACTCTTTTTGAGAAATTATAATGAAAAATAAAAAAAATAAAAGAAAATTTTCAAATGTGATAGTTAAATTTTATCCATGTTCAGATGAAACAGTAAAAGAATATTTAGAAAATTTAGGACTAGAAGGCATAAGAGTTGGATCCTTAATCAATAGGTGGGCAGTTGATGTGCCTTTTTGGAAACAAAACCATTTTTCTAATAAATTATTAGAAAATGAAAATCTCGTTGAAAAAGTTTATGTCACTAAATACGAAAAAAGAAAGGATTTAGAAGAAGATGAATAATGTTGCTAAATTTAGACAAGTATTAGCAGAACAAGGTAAGGAAGTTACTCTTCAAGAAGCAGAAAAATTATATAAAGAAGGAAAAAGTTTGTTAAGAACTTCTAAAAACTTATCTCAATTTGCTTTGTGGGAGCTAGAAAATAAAAAAATAAAAGGAATTAGCAATAAAGACAAAGCAGATGCAATTAATTTTTACAAAGCATTAAAAGAATTGTAGAAAAATAATATATAATTTTAGAGATGATTAATTCGGAAGTTTTGGTATTGAATAGAAATTGGACTGCAATTGGACTTACATCTTTGGAAAGATGTATTTCTTTATTATTTTCTGAATATGAAGATGGAATGCCAAAGGCACAGATTATAACTCCTCCTCCAAAAGGAAGTTATGAAGTTTGGACATGGGAAAGTTGGTCTAAATTACGTCCAGAAAAAGGGGAAAATTTTATTTCTTCTACTTCAAAAGCATATAAAATACCAGAAGTAATTTTGCTGAGTAATTACGATAAAATTCCTATCAGAAATGTAAATTTTTGCAGAAGATCTATATGGAAGAGAGATGAATATACTTGCCAATATTGTGGATCAAAGCCAAACTATGATGAATGTTCCCTAGATCACGTTATTCCCAAATCTAAAGGAGGGGATACAAGTTGGACAAATTGTGTTTTGGCTTGTTACAAATGCAATAGTCAAAAAGCAGATAGAGAACCCCATGAAGCATTTAGAACTAAGAAATCAAAAGATTGGAGTGGTCCATCTCCAATGAGATTGTTGAAAGAGCCTAAGAAACCTGAATTTTCTATTTTTGAAAACGATTCAGGTAAGATATTGGATACTTGGAAGCATTGGATAGACAAATTGTATTGGGAAGTTCCTTTGGAAAATGATATGTAATTTCACCAAGGTCTGTCGCTTTTTAGACCTAAGCTTTTTGCGTATCTTGCTACGTTGCAAGACCAGTATCCAGGAGTTGTTTTATCTTTTTTCTCAGAACATTTGTGTCTGGCTCTGAAACTTTTTGCTCTTGCAGGACTATTATTCTTAATGGTTAATCCAGATTTTTTAGAATCTCCAAATCTTACTAATTTTATTTTGTCTCCATCTTTTACATAAACTTTGAATTTTTTAGGTCCATTTGGAGTTCTTGTAGGCTTATTTAATTCTACATCTTTTCCTTGATATTTCGCTTCATTCATTTTTGTTTTTGCTATAATTGGGGCATCTAAATAAACTTTTTTTCCATTATGAAAGCCAAATTTGCCTAAATTAGATTCAAGTAATTCTGCATCTTCATCATTTACTTCTAAAAGATCTTTTTGATATAAATTTCTTGCTTCTCTAATTAAATCAAAATAAGATTTGCTATAAATTCTAAATATATTTTCTGCAAGACTTATTTTATTTTCTATATGATATAATAAATTATCGCTTACTTCCACTTGTGATGTCAATTTCATACACGACATTTCGTTAATCAAATTCTTGAAATTCATAAAATTATATATTGATAAAAAAATATTTTTGTTACTATATTATTGCGTTATTGCCAAAGATTTTTGGAATAACGAGTTAGTCTTTTCAAGATAACAAAAGGAGAAAATTATGAATATGATCGGTTTTAATAAAAATAAAAATTATTTGCCTAGAAGAGTTGATTTGTTTTCTGAAGTTAGTAGAGATTTAGATCAAGTTTTTAATGAAATTTTTGGCACTCCATTTTATTATAAAAATGGGAAAAAAAGAGGTGGACATCCACTTCTAGATGCCGTTAGATCTAAAAATAAATTGATTTTTCAATATGCAGTTCCGGGAGTCAAATTAGATGACTTAAATATTGAAATTTCAAAAGATGAGCAAGGTAGTTTGTTGAGTGTTTATGGAAAACTTTCTTCTAATTACACTCATAAAGAAAATGATTATCAAATTAGAGAATTATCAAGTCAAGAATTTCGTAGAGTAATTCGTCTTCCAGAAGACGTTGTAGAAGATGATCCAGAAGCAAATTTGAGAGATGGAATACTTACTTTAGTTTTTAATACTAAATCGAATGAAGATGTGGTAGAAAATTCTGTTAAGAAAATTTCAATAAAGTCCTAAGTATTTTTCCTTTTTTGAAAGACTCTTGCAAATACAAGAGTCTTTCTTTTTTTAAAAAAAATATTCCCAAATAAAACTAATGATTGTACATATTCCAGATACAATTGAAACTATATAAAATATAAGCATTATTAATGCTGTTTCTATGAAAAATTGTGCTTTAATTTTTTCTTGGTCTTTCTTTTTTATGTACATTAAGTACAATGTAGATATTAAGAATATTATGAAAAATACAAGTGCCATTTTTTCCTCTTTTTAATTATATATTATTATCATGGAAAAAAAAGAATCACAAATTAAAGTTGAAAAATACAATGGATCTTTATATCATATTAAAATAAGTGAATATTTATCAAATAAGTCAATAAGTGTTTTTTTGAAAGAAAAAGAATATAAAGAACTTTTAGAAAAAATGAAAAATTTATGATAGAAAAATTCTTAAAAAAAGTCGATAAGAAATTTTTAGAAAACAAACCAATATTAAGATATGGACAAACCTTAATGATTGTTCTTCATGAATATGACAGATCACTATATAAAAAAGTCACAGGAACCGATTTAGATTGTTTTTATGACGACGCCACAGTTAAATTTACAATAAAAGCAATTGAGAAAGAGTGGCAAAAAAATGTATGATTTGATTTTGTGCGTTCTTGCTACTCAAAAAAATAATAGATTGTCTTTTTTTGACTTAAATGGTTATAAAAAAACATCAAAATACAAAACAAAAGTTATTTATTTGGTTGAAAATGAAGAAAGACCAAAATATTTAAAAAAAGATTCTGATTGGTACAATTCAAATTATTATTATGGAATTAGATATTTAGACTATCTTAGAAGCACTAAAGATAAATCTAGGTGGTTTTTGCAAGTTGATGATGATTCATGCACGGATATTGACAAAACAATAGAATTTTTAGATTTTTTTCATGATTGGAATGATTCTGTTTGTCTTGGCACTATTGTAAATAAATTGAAAATGACAAGATATTTCGATAGATCTTCTAAAGATATATTTATAAATTCTTGTTATTTTGATCCCAAGTTTAAGTCAATATTAAAAAAAACAATTGAAAAAGAAATTGATTTGAATGATTTTGTAATTTCTCCTAAATCATTTAATGGTTGGGAATATTGTATATTTTCAAATAAATCTGTTGAAAAAATTAAGAATTTTGATAAATTAAATAATTACATAGAAAACTGTCAAGAAATAAAGCCTAAATTCAGTGATCAACCATGTTATGTTTTATCTAATTTGTTGAAAATCTCAATATCAAATTGTTTTTTTATGTGTCCTTTGCCATACTATGAAGAGTACACAGGCATAAATAAAACTGGCAATTTTTCTCACATACATCATGTTTGTGATCCAATAGATCAATTGAATTTATTAGGAAGAGTAATCGAAAATAATTTAGAATTTGAAAATTCAAATGAAGTCATAAATTATTTTGGTGCAAATTTAGAAGATACAAGTTGGATGTTTTATGAATATGATCCAATTGATAAAAAAATAATTTCAAGATTTGGCATTAAGTTATTAGAAAATAATTCTATAGAAAAAATAGAAATTGATTTTAAAGATTTTGAACACAATGCGAAAAAGTACAACTTGAATTATAATTCTGATTCGATTATACTAGAAAAATGGATGTTTTATGATTCGAAAATTTGTTTAATTACAAATGAAACTAAGTATGAATTTGAAAAGAAAAAAGAAAATTATTACAATTGCTTTTTTGAAAATAAAATTTATATTTTGTCAAAATTAAATCCCATAGATCTAATTTACTGGGCGCACAAAAAGTTTGTTTATAATTTTAGCGAAAATTTATACTAAAGGAATTTTATGAAGAATATTTTCTGGCCGAGTTCAAGCAATCCAGTTCATTCCTCTGGGTTTAGTCATTTGTTTTACTATTTTGAAAAATTTAATGTGAATCCGAAAATTCACAGTTCAAGAGCAATAGTAAAAGATAGCACTATAGAAAAAATTAGAGATTTATCTAGCAACAATGTTCTTTTTCAAGAAACTTCTACAAGTTTTGAAAAAGATAAATTTGGAAAAAAAAGAAAAAAAGAAAAAACAAGAGAAATTGTATTCGAGCATAAAGATGCTCTGATATGTTTTTCTAAAAATTCATATTTTAGGGCTGGTAAAAATAATGATATGTATATTTTTTACCAACATCTTGAAACATTAGAAGAAATAAAAAAATTAGTAGATTATCAAATTGATGATGAAAAAAGTCATGTCAATTTGTTATGCGCTTCAGATGAAGGCTTGTATCTCAAAAAATTCAAGGTCAATTTGCCTTGTAAAGATCTTGATTTAGAATTAAATTATGGTAAAGAATTAGTAGAAAAAAATAATAAATTAATAAAACATTTCAATTCACAAACTTCTGGACTCGTTCTTTTTTCAGGACAGCCTGGAACTGGTAAAAGTACATATGTAAAATATTTATCTACACAATTAAATAAAAAAATAATATATCTTCCTTCAAGTTCTATTGAATTAATTGCATCTCCTGAATTCTTGTCATTTATGACAAATCAAAGTAATTCTATTGTTTTATTAGAAGATGCAGAAAAGGTCTTAATGAGTAGAGAACACAACCTAAATCAAGGCGTTTCTAATATATTAAATATAACAGATGGGTTGTTAGGTGATTGTTTGAAAATATCCATAATTGCAACATTCAACACTTCAAGAGATCTTATAGATCCTGCACTGCTTCGAAAAGGCAGGTTGTTTTTAGAGCATGAGTTTGATAAGTTGTCTGTCGAACAGACGAATTCAATTTTCAAAAAATTAAGTTTGGAAAAAACAACCGATGTTCCGATGTCGCTTGCTGAAATTTATAATCTTGAAGAAAATTATTGCAAAGTAAAAGAAGTCAAAAAAATTGGTTTCTAAAAAAAGGATTTTTAATATGAAAAAATGGAGTAAAAGAGAATTAGAACTTTTGCGAAAAGGAGAAAAAATACCTGGAAGATCTCTTAATGCCATTAAGAATAAAAGATATAAATTAGGAATAAGAAGTAAATATAGATTATCAGATCAAGAAATACAAGATATTTCTGAAAATAAGATTTTACCAAATAGACATTATAATACGATAAGAAGAAAATTATTAGATTTAGGATTGAGAAAAAAAAGAGAAACTCGATTCAAATGGTCAGAACAACAAATTTCAAAATTAATAGAATTGCATAATCAAGGAAATAGTGCGAAAACTATTTCGGAAATGGGCATATTTCCTCAATCTGAAAATGCTATTCAAAAGAAAATTTGCAGATTAGGATTAGCTAAAAAAACAATAAAAGTTGAAAAATTTAGTGAATATACAAAAAATAAATTTAAAAAGTTTTTATTGGAAAATTGGCAAGGTAAAACTCCGAGCGATCTTTTAGAAATTTGGAATAAAGAAAACAATGACACTCCTGCTAGTTTGAGAAAAGTAATTATTTATTTAATTAATTTAAAAATTAAGATAAGTTGTTACGAAGTTCAAAAAATAAATAATTTAAGAAAAAAAGAATTAAAAATCATGTTGGAAAACGATGCATCATCAGGAATGTTGTTGGAAAAAATAAGAAAAGAAAGAGCTAATTTAATGTCTGAAAGATATTCTGAGGAGAAGGATATTTGGACGGGACTTCCACTTTGTCAAATGTCAGATTTTTTAGAAGTTTAAATAAAAAATGCTTTTATCATTTTGAAACAATAAAAGCATTTTATAATTAGAATAGTTGTTGGGCACAAACTGTTACTGCTGGGACCCAAGCACCAGATGTTGCAGAACAAAGATAGTTTGTTTTTGGGCAATTTGCGTAAAAATATTTCCAACCGCCACATTTGGCAGAAACTTGTCCTGCTCCATCAACTGATCCGTTTGAGCAACTTCTATAGGCAAGGGAGCCAAGATTTACAAGAACTCCATCTGGTTTTCTACAAAGCATAATTTTTCCTCCATGTACATGTTATGAATAATGATCATATCATTAATATGATCATTAATATTATTTATGCATCATAAAAATAATTTGACATTTCGTCCTTGATGCTCTAAGATTGCTTGAGCAAGAACTTAATCTAAAATTTTGGTGAAAAATGTTAATTTTATCGAGAAAATCAAATGAATCAATTGTTCTTTTTGTTGATTCCAGTAATGGTAACGGTAAAGAAGAGGTTGTTATAAAAGTATTAGAAATTCATGGCAATAAAGTGAAAATAGGAGTTGCTGCATCAAAAGATGTAATTGTTGCAAGAGAAGAAATTTTGGAAGAAGAAGTTTAGGCAAATTAAAAATTAGTCAGCGGCTTGGATTTTGTTCTTTGCAAAATTCAAGTTGACGATTATAGTGATTTGGCACACTTTGTTCTTTCTTCTTCTAATTGATATATTTATATGATATTATATCCACCTCATCCTGTTGTAAAAATTTTGCCGAAAAGTCTTGAAAAATATGAAAAAACTAATAAATGGATCGCCCAAAGAAAATTCAATGGAACTAATATTTTAGTTCATATTGATCGTGATAAAAATATCAATTTGCTAACGAGGCATGGTACTCCTCCAAAATTATTCAATCTTACAAAAGATCACAAGAAAGAAATTTTATCTCTCAATTTAGAAGATAAAGAATATTGGATAAATGGAGAATTACTGGATCATAAAACTAAAAATAAAAAATATAAAGGTAAAATAGTTTTATTTGATATAATTTATTTGGACAAACATCTTATTTTGACAAATCAAGAAGACAGATTGCAAATTCTAAGAAATATTTGTAGAAATCCTCAATTTGTCGAAAACAATTCAAAAATTGCAATAGAAGTAACAGACAACATTTGGTTGGCAGAAGATTGGAATTCCGATTTTAATTTTCATTATAAAGAATTTTTAGAATTAGATGAGATCGAAGGTTTGATATTAAGAAAAAGAAAATCTCTGATCGATAATTTCGGTTCTAAGCCTTATGATGTTTCTTGGATGGTAAAATGTCGAAAACCTCATGCTGGAGGAACTTATGAGTACTGAAAAAGATTTTTCTTGACTTTTCTTTTCTGGTTGATACAATTTGCGAAAACATTTTTTCAAGGAAGAAATTATGAAAATCACAAAAACAAAATCAAAATTTAATAAAATTTCTGAAGATCTGATAAAGTCTTTCAATTCCAGATCTAAAGAAAAATCTTCTGGAGAAAAATCAAAACATAAATCTCAAATAATTGATAAAGAAAAAAAATCAGAAAGAACTTTCAATAAAGATAATCAAAATCACGAATGTTCTAGCGATATCTATTTAGATTTTATTGAATACATAAAACTAAATTACATTGATTCTTTAAACAAATTGATACAAGATGAAGGCGTTTATTATGGTCCTCAAGTTGCTTTAGATTTTCATGATAAACATCACCATGAAAATGGTTCCTCCGTAAAAGGAGTTTTAGTTGCTAATGTAGAATCTTTATTAATAATGAAAGATATAATAAATTCTATTTTAGATAAAAAACTAACAACAATCTCTGAAATATTGTACGAATCTTCTAAGAGATACGAAGAAGACGAAGACTCTGACGAAGACTCTGACGAAGACTCTAACGAAGACGAAGACTCTGACGAAGAAGAATACGAAGACTCTGACGAAGAAGAATACGAAGACTCTGACGAAGACGAAGAAGACGA
>Ga0136656_1000907_pt1 | contig 10511 bp, 30 predicted proteins | sample CPBDNA_9_FD_94862 | JGI IMG/M metagenome (GOLD analysis project Ga0136656, IMG submission 94862) | Freshwater to marine salinity gradient microbial communities from Chesapeake Bay, USA - CPBay_Sum_15_0.8_DNA (version 2) | ecosystem: Environmental > Aquatic > Marine > Coastal | place: USA...
ATGCTATGCGTGTGTTTCAGTCTACTACTCCTAAAACCATTGTGGTAGTTGCTCCTCGTATTCTGTTAGCAGAGCAACTCTCCAGTGAGTATTTGGAGTTTATCACAAATGCATCCATTATGCACGTGCATTCTGGAGAAACTCATCACTTCAGCAGCACCAAACCAAATGTAATTCGCACTTGGTACGAAACAACTCAAGGTCATAAACTGATTTTTACCACCTATAATTCTTTGCAACAAATTGCTAATGCAGATATTGATGTAAATACCATCTATTTTGATGAAGCGCATAACAGTATTCAGCGTCACTTTTTTCCTGCTGTAGAGCACTTCAGTCAAGAAGCAGAGCGTTGTTTCTTCTTTACTGCTACTCCCAAGTATTCTTCTACGATTGGGAAACCAGGTATGAATGATGTTGACGTTTATGGTCAAATCATCGCTAAGGTTCCTGCTCCTGAATTGATTCGTGGTGGTTACATTATTCCACCAAAGGTCATTGCTAAGCAACTGCGTCTCTCTGTCAAGGGAGAGGATATTGCTCAGCGTGATTGTGATTATCTTTTGGAAATTATTCAAGATAATCCAGTCAATAAGATTCTAATTTGTGCGAAGGCAACTAAGCATATTATTGGTCTGCTTTCTCACACAGATTTTGCAGAGCAACTTTCCAGTGAAGGTTATTCTGTAATGCATATTACTGCAAAGCACGGTGGATTTATTGATGGTCAAAAAGTTAATCGTGAGGTATTTTTTGATACTCTCAATGAGTGGGGTAAGAATCCGGACAAAAAGTTTGTAGTTCTTCACCATTCAATTTTGGCAGAAGGTATTAACATCAGTGCTCTGGAAGCAGTTGTATTCATGCGTTCTATGGATATTGTTGGAATCGGTCAAACGATTGGTCGTACTCTACGTCTTCATCCTGATGACTCTGCTGGAATTCGCTCTGGTGCTATTCAGGCAGGAAATCTGGAATCTTATACCAAATCATATGGTCTTGTAATTTGCCCTACCTTTGATAAAACTTCGACTGCTACTGCAAAGAAAGTTCAATCTGTTGTGGACATTATTTTTGAGCGTGGAGATGTGGCAGTGTCAACCATCAAAAGATGACACTTTTCAAACTGGCACATTTCTACTTGCTCTATTTTCTTTTTTCTTTTATAATTCTTCTGTAAACAAAACGAGGTTTCTCTCCAATGAAATACGAAGTAAAACTCTATTCTTCAGGAACAGTTTTTCTATTTGAATGTTATGCTGGTAGCGTTGATGAAGCACGGAAACTTGCTAAGCACCAATATCCAAATGCATCAATTGTATCAGCAACTGGCGTGTTTCGTTGAATGGAAAACAGAACCATCTTAGATTCGGTGTCATATTCTCCTGGATATGTCACCAAGGATGGAAAGTGGGCAGCAGTTCCTCTTGGGTCTCAGTTTATGATTCTTAATGAGGGAAATCAACTTGATGTCTTTCCTACCATTGAAGAGGCAAAGGATTTCATTGCCAAAAAGGTCAAGGCCACCACTGGGGTTTCAGGGACAAAAAATCCCAAAAAATTGAAATCCACCTCAAAAGGGACCTTGAACCAGTTCACCAAATGAAAATTGATGTTTTTTTGATTTTGACAACTCCATGAGTGATTTAACTTGGTTTGAACAAACGTGCAACAAATCTTACGATAGACACTGTTATGAAATAGTTCTTAAGAATGGAAAAAAAGTGAAGTTTGATTGGTTTGATGATGTAAGACAATACTGGTTTGTTCATTGTCAAATTCCAGATTATTTGGATTATGTTGTTGTCAAAGACAAAAAAGTTAATAAAGGTTTTAAATAAACTTTACATTTTAATAGATAAAATATAGTCCTTAATATATTTCTTAAAATGTACTTAGAAGGAGTCATAGTCTGTGTAAATTACGCAGACTTTTTGGCACACACACTTCCACATAATAAAAATCAGTTTAATAATTTAGTTGTTGTAACTGATACAAAAGACCAAAAAACAAAAGAAATTTGTGAATATTATCATGTAAAATGTCTACAAACAGATATTTTTTATGAGAATGGAAATGACTTTAATAAAGGTGCAGCAATCAATTATGCTCTAAGTGAATTAGAACAACAAGATTGGATAATTCACATGGATGCTGACATTTATATGCCACCTCTTACTCGACATGTTCTTGAAAATCTTCCATTAGAAGAACATAAAATTTATGGTGCAGACCGATTAATGTGTCCATCATATGATGAGTGGGATAAATTTATGAATGAACCTTCACGAATTCATGAAGGGTGGATTTATATTCATATGAACTCATTTCCAATGGGAGTGAGAATTGCTGAATATATGAATAAAAGTGCTGGTTGGGAACCATTAGGTTATTTTCAACTCTGGAATCCAAAAGGTTCCGGAGTTTTTGATTATCCAACAGAACATGATTATTGTGACAGAACTGATGTTTTACATGCAAAGAAATTTCCAAGAAAAGATAGAGAACTTCTTCCTGAAGTCCTTTTGATTCATTTGGATAGTGAAGGTTTGAATACAGACCAAATGGGTAAAAATTGGAAAGGTAGAAAAACTTCTAAATTTTGCCATGTTCCAATTGTAAAATCTCAGGTTGATTTAGAAATTGAATTAGTTATTGAAGAGTTGAAAAAAATTGTAGAAAAATATCAGTTGTCTGATTTAAAAATAAAAGTTAAAAACAAAACAATTGGTTTTTGGAAAAAACTTTATAATAAAGGGATGAATATTATTTTGTTAAAAGATAAAAGAACCAAAAAGTATTTGGTTCGTAAAAAATAAATAACAAAAACAAGAATAGTAACAGATGGGGACTTTAATTCTTGCTATTTTTATTAGTTGCACTGAATTGTCTGCAATTGCAAAAAGATTAGAAAATTCAAAATCATTGACAGTAGAACAAAAAACTGATATTATAAAAGAATTAAAAAATGTTGCACCTTCTTGCCCAACTGAATTTAACTTAAATGAAAAATCCAAATCTTAAGTCTAAAATAGCAATTGATTTGCTTTTAGAGGATTTAAAGACTACAAATAGTTCTGTTCGCTCCAGAGCAAAAGAGTTTGAATGTGAAAATTATTTAAATTACTGGAGAGATAAAGCAATTGATTTTCTTATGAATGAGAGATTTAAAATATGAGTTTCGATATACTTCATTTTTCATATCGCAAATGGAATTCTTATCACGAAACCGGATGCTATAATATTAATCTTGTTTTTCGGGTTTGGGATAAAACCGAAAATGATTTTATTAAAGGAAAATTTTTACATGAATCTAAAGAATGGAAAGAAACTGAAATTGTTCAGGATTTAGATTTATTTCAACAATATTCTGATGGTCTTAGAGTCATTAATAAAAATACTGGAAAAGATATTTTTGACACAACAGAAAAAGATGTAAATAGAAAAGATAAATTAATTCCTCTTGAATTCACTAATTTAAATAACATTGATAGGAAAGATGTTTATACCAAAGGATTTCAAGAAAACTGGAATAGTATGTTTCAGTATATTGAAAAATTTGATGTCTTTCGATTTTATGAATATTTCGAAATAAATCCAATCACAGAAGGTGTCATTGAATACATTGAAGAACTGAAAAAAATGTATAATCCTAGTACATACTATGCAGACCAATTATTTCGAACTTTAAAATCTTTAGAACTTTGGTGGGATTAACTAATGTCTTCTTATAACTATTTGTTTTTAACTATTTTTGTAGTCATTGCTTGGTTAATGATTATTGACCAAAATGTATCGGAATATATCAATATAATATTTAAAATTGTAAGAATCAACATTATTAGATTTGTTTGGTTGATTAAATTTCATCCTAAAAATCCAATTACTAATTTCATAATGGCAAGAAAATATGAGAATCTTGCAAAAGAAATGGAAAAAGAATTCATGAAAGATAAATGACTTTTTACTATTATATCCTTGATGATGGTAGTTTTATTACACATGATGGATATATGCAACTTGGATTTTACAGAATGTCAATACAAGAGTTTTTAGAAAAATCAAAAGTCAATTATATAGAAACAAATTGGGTTCCAGATGTTTTTACTAATCGGTATAAAAGATTGCCATATCAAGTGCATTTAAAAGAAGCAAGTATTGGCACAAAAGATAAATAAATCACTACAGGAAAATTAAAATGTTGTCTTCTAATTATAGAATTCGTTTGGAAAAAATATGTTCAAAAATTGAAAAACATCAAGAAGTGAGTTTAGAGGATATGATATGGGCAGAAAAACTTTCCAAAAGTAATCAAAGTGCTGCATCAATTTTAAGAAAAGCACGAAGAAAAGCGGCAAATCAAGATATGACTGAAGATAGTTTAGATGGTTTTTTGAATGCTTTAGACCTTGGCCCTGTAGACCCAAATGACAGAGGAATAAGTCATTTTAATAGTCCTGAAGAAATTGTAGATTTTTTTAAAAGAGACGATTTAAACGAAGATGACGCAAACAACTGGAGAAGAAGAGACTAAAATGAGAGTAGGTTATTTTTTATATTCATTTTAATATTATCAAAAACAAAAATATAATTAAGTAAAATGATAAACAATGACATTGAAACAATTAACATTGTAAAAATTGACATTATTAAAGGTAGATGCTATGCAAACTTAAAAATACTTAAAGAGATTTTGTTAGCAGAAAGTAACAATAAATTATCTACATATCCATATTCCAGTAGATATGAAGATACTTATTGTCCCCCACATCCAGTGGTTGACGAGGTTATAAATAAAATTACAATAGACTTTAAACAAGCAACCGGTAGAAATATTGTGTGTAGTGGTTGTTGGGGACATATTCATGAAAAAAATATGAGCACCAATACTCATAATCATGCAACCGAATTTTTTTCTGCTGTGTTTTATATTTCTGTTCCAGAACATTCTGGTGATTTAGTATTCGTTCCACGAATAAATCCATACAATGATTATGCTTTTCAATCAATTTTTAAACCAATGGAAGGATACTATTATATGTTTCCTTCATATATCGATCATTATGTACCTAGAAATAACTCAGAAGAAAAAAGAATTTCTATTTCATTTAATTTTAGACAGGTAATATAATATAACTGCAATTTTAGATGACGTAATAGATGATATTCAGTTTAAAAATTTTCAAAGTAATTTTTTAAAATATATTGATAGATCAACAGATGAAGAGTGGTTTTTGTTAGATACTAAACATTATTTTCAAGATTTTTGTCTTTTTCTTATAAACATTACATCAAAATATTATGACCTTTCTAAATGTGGTGGATATGAGTTTTGGATACATAACCACACAAGACCACCAAAGTGGCACATAGATAATGATGAAAGAAGAAGAATTGAAGATAATATAATGATATTTCCCTTATGTTCAATTGTTTATTACTTGCAGGTAGAAGACATAATAAATGGTGAATTAAGAATTTCTCATAATGAAGAAATAAAATTGAACAGTACAAATATAATTTATAAAGTTATGAAGAAGTTCGCAATAATAGATTATGTAATAATTCTGATGATATTATTGTTCCGAAAACAAATAGAATGATTATATTTCCTCCGGGAAAATTTCATACAGTAAATTTATTTTCCGGAAAAAGAATTAGTTTAATTGTAAATCCATGGGATGTAAGTAAATATAAATACGCATAACATATTAAACATAAAAAATAACTAAAAAATTAAAGTAATATGAGAGTAGTTCTTTACACAAAAGATAACTGTCAAGAATGTGAACGAATTAAAGCATTATTATATCATTTAAATATTATTCATTGTGAGTATAAACTTGGCATTAATTATACTCAAAAACAATTTTATAATGAGTTTGGACAACATTCAGAGTTTCCACAAATTTCAATTGATGAAAAACATATTGGGAGAATGAAAGATTTCTTGAACTATCTGAAGGAGAAAAACATTATATGACTTATGATGAATTCTTGATGCTTCCTGCAAGTTTCATTAATGATATGACTCAATTGATGACTATTAAAACCAAACACAATTTACATATAACAAGAGAGGAAAAAATATATTTTGAGTATATAAAGAGGTATTTCAATGAAATGAAGATGAATACACAAAAAAGTCATTTAGAAAAATGTTGGAGAGTTAAAAATGAAACCAATAGAAAATAATACACAATTATTAGAAAGATTTACAAAACGCTCTATGCAACTTTCTAAACAATTATCTGAACTTGAACCTCAATATCAAGAATATCTAAAAATCAAAAGAGATTTGGAAAGACTTGAGGGTTCAGTTCAAGTAGTCAAATATCTGGAATATGGAATTCTTCCAAATGATGGAAATCATGATGGAATGCAAAATCATCGTCCAAATAAACAGGATAGTTCACAATGAAAGAATTATTCATCACACTTATGAGTTTTGCTGATTTCTGGTTTATTCCTTTAATTTTTCTATTTTTACTTGCAATTGTAGTAGAACAGGTTTTACTTAGAGTGACAAAATCAGAAGTAGTGCTCTATAATGCCATGAGAATTCGTAAATTATTTTGGCAACAAAATCTACTTATGAATTTAATTTGGATTATATCTTATTTTTCTCTTTCCTTTATTCAAGCAAAAGAAACTCCTAAAGACCCATTTATGGATTCTGGACTAATTTGGAAATAATATGAAACACGCATTTATATTGTCACTTTGTTTTCTTCCTATTGGAATCATTTACATTATAATGAAACTTTCTCTTTTGTTTTCATCAAGTGTGAATGAAATAAAATATGTGAAAGAGGATGAGAAAAAACCTCATGGTCCATATGTCCCTTATGAAGAAGAGGACAATGAAGATGAATGGTAATTGGGAGTATCAAATGCAAATCTTAAATAAAAGAAAAAAAGTCATTGAAATTTCGCAGACCATTGACAAAGTTTTGTTTGAGTGGTATAGTGAGAGAGGAAAGCAGGTTCCAAACTGGAAATCTTCTAAAGACCCTTCTTGGTGGACTGATTATTTGAATGAATTAAAAGAAAATGAACTATAAACCTTATTCTCCCGAGTGGACAAGATATAGGGAACTTAAACAAATCATCTATGAATATCTTGAAGATTCCAATACAGAACCTTACCAAATCTGTCAAGATATTCAGGATGTACTTTTTAATTGGATAGATGAATATTCAAGTCGTGCTGAGAAAGGAAAAGAACTTAAAGAATTTTTTAAATAATGGAACTAACAGAACTTATTCAACAAATAGCATATATTTTATATAATTTTATTGCATTTACTGCAGGTTTATTTCTTGGATACATTATTGCAAAAATGGAACCCTGATACACTTTAGAAACTGGCACAAGGTCTCTTGAATCTTTTTGCCTATCGGTGTATTATGTATTTGTAAAGTTCTTGATTATGGCAACAAAATCTTTCCTTAAGCAAGAGATACTCAATCAAGCAATTTCTGTTGCAATGGCATCTAATGCACCTAAAAAAATAGGAGCAATTCTTTTAGATAAAAAAAACAGAGTAATTTCTGCTGGTGTAAATTCTTATGAAAGAACTCACCCGGTTCAATACTGGGCAGCAAAAAATGCATCTAAAGTATTCAATGAACCAAATCTTCAAAAGAAAATTTTTGGTCACGCAGAAATATTTTCTTTGATTAAAGCAAAAACGGATGCAGAAACCATTGTAGTTTGTCGTATTGGTGGACACGGAAAACAAGAACTTCGTATGAGTAAACCTTGTAAAATCTGTTCTCATTATATTTTAAACTGCAGTAAAATTGTTCACGTTCATTATTCAACTTCAAATGGTTTTGTTTATGAATATTGGGGAAAATAAAAAATGAAAATGCCTGATGAGCAACAACTTAAAACTATGTGGTCAATTGCTAAAACTTCAGCAATTGAAGATGGTTTAAGAAAACCTTATGAAATTTTTGCAAGATTACTTTACATTCATTTTTTAAATTCAAATTCAAAAGTGAAAGTATGATTGAAACTTTATTTGCAACTACTGCTCTTATCTCTAGTCTTTCTTGTGGAATCTCAACTTTTTATGGTGTAGGTGATGGATTTCATGGAAAAACAACTGCTAACGGCGAAGTATTTGACGCTTATCGTTGGACTGCAGCACATCCTTATCTTCCAATGGGGACTAAAATTAGAGTAACAAATCAAGAAAATGGAAAACAAGTAATTGTTAGAGTCAATGATAGGGGACCTTATTCACACGCAGACCTAGACCTTTCTTATGCAGCATTTTCTCATATTGAATCTACTAAAAAAGGTAATGCAACAGTTTGCTGGAGGGTTATTGCTTAACTAAAATGAAAAGTTCTTTATTTTGCATTTTTTGTATTTTATTTGCTTTTTCAGTTCATTCATATACAGAAAGTAAGACTTTAAAAGAATTAAATAATGTTAATTACTATAAAACAAAAATAAATAAAAATTGAAAAATAATTTTTAAGTCTATTGTGACTATAATAGCAATAATTCTTCTTCTTATTTTTATTATAACTATGACATATCAAGGTAGAATGATTGTGATGCAAAAAAATGGTTATTCCAAAAAAGATTATCAAAGTGAGTCAATAAATATGAGAAAAAGAATTGAACAATTATTAAAAAACAAATGAAATTGATTAAATTTAGTTATTGTGAAGATTTTGGACACAACTTTTATCTAACTATTTTGCGTTTTAATGAATGGTGTGTGTTTCATGGATGTTTCTATACTGCAATGTATAGTAGAACTTTCCCATATTTAAATATAATAGTGGGTTCTAGTAGATTACTTGAAATTAATTTTAGTATTTTTAACATAGGATTCAATCTTTCTTTCTTTACGAGGTGGTGGTTCAATGAATGAGATTCCAGAATTTAAAACAAAAGAAGAAGAAACTGAGTTTTATCAAAGATTTGATAAAAAACTTCAAGTTTATAAAACTTTAATGAATAAAGTAAAAAATGAGTTTATTGGAGAAATTTACAATTATCATAGTCTTCCAGGTACAGTTTTAAGTGAAGTTCGTAATATTACACAAGATATTACTAATCAAATGTTTCTTGAAAAATTATCAAAGATTGAATCTTCAGTAAATCATTTTGAAGATGAATTCATGAGTAAATGACTTTTGTTTTCTTATCTTTTATTCCTTTTGCAATTTTTACTGTTATCATATACTCTAAAAATTTTAAAGATAAAAGACCTGATTTAGGTGGTTTTGGTGGGAGAAAAGACAATTGAATAACTGGCACAAGGGCACTTGAAACAGAGTGCCTTTTGTTGTATGATACCAATATCAAACCAAATGAATCTATGAAACCAAAAATTGGAGTAATTTTGGAGCAAGCAATTGAAGAAGGTGTGCGTCGTGGTTATTCACGGGCACATAAACATATAGAGAATCCAACTGAAAGTGTTATTATTGAACACATTGAGGAAGCAGTAATGTCTTCCATCTACGAATACTTCACTTTTGATACTGAAAATGACTTCTAAAATCTACAATCTTAAAGTCACCGAAGAACAACTTAAGGTGATTTCTACTGCCTGTGAGTTGCTTTCTCGCATTCAAGGTGGGCAAATTAGTGAAGCATTTGAGCATCTTCCACTCAAGAAGGGAGTGGATTGGAATGTCTATCACGAAATTAAAGATGAAGTTACTAAAAGAATGCCTGAAATTCTTGAAGATGGAATTGATGGGTGGAGTAGTAGTTTTGGTGTAGGTAGTTCTAAAGTTCATAAGTATCACGATATCGCTTGGGATTTGTATACAACTACAAGGCACCAACTTTCTTGGGAGTATGCAATTGAACAGGGTTGGGTGGAGGATTTTAATTCACCAAGAGATTTCAAAAATATGTTAGGGGTTTCATTTGATTCACCTATGAAATTTTCAGAAGAACCACTTGCTAAAATTGAAAGGGTCAGTTGAGAAACTGGCACAGGGCATCTCCACAGGTGCCTTTTTGGTATATAATACTCTCATACACGCAGAACTCAAAATGACTAAATGCATTCGTGATGGAAAAGTTGCTGTTCTCTACTCTCCTGGTTTTGGAGCAGGATGGAGTTCTTGGAACGATGACCGTGATGTACCTAAAGAGTTTCTTCTTCATGATGAGAAACTTGTAGAAATGGTTGAGAACGACCAAAGAAATAAAATTCCAAAATATGTAAAGTCAATTTACCCCAATTTTTATTGTGGTGGAGCAAAAGACCTTGTAGTTGAGTGGGTCACTCAAGGCACTCAATTCCGCATTGAAGAATATGATGGGTATGAGAGTATTATTTTCAATCACGATGCTTATTGGGAGGTTGCCTAATGAAACGATTTAGGATTTGCATTTTTTGCGGAATACGTTGAGGGGTGGGATAACTGAAATGACTACTTATCGTGCGGAAAAAATCTGGGAATCATTCAAGGGTGAATTGATTGATAATGGTCTAAAGGATAGTGAGGATGTAAGACAAGGTTTA
>Ga0136656_1000908_pt1 | contig 10503 bp, 9 predicted proteins | sample CPBDNA_9_FD_94862 | JGI IMG/M metagenome (GOLD analysis project Ga0136656, IMG submission 94862) | Freshwater to marine salinity gradient microbial communities from Chesapeake Bay, USA - CPBay_Sum_15_0.8_DNA (version 2) | ecosystem: Environmental > Aquatic > Marine > Coastal | place: USA...
AATTAATTCAGAATATTCAGACCATAATTCCATGGGTGATTTTTCTTGATTTGGATTTGAAAATGATGTGTTTGTAATAAAAATTACTAAACAAAAAACAATATATTTATACATATTTAAATACCTTAAGTTTTCAATAACACAAAATTAAAAATCTATAATCAATTAAAACCTATAGAAAACAATAGTTTTTCTTCTTTAAAATTATTTAATTTCAAAAATCTACAATTATTTTAAAATTAAATTCATATCGCTTTTATAATTACTAATGGGTAGGGACTCCACCACCTACCATCAGATAAATTCCTAAAATGTGTGTGATAAATGTCATGGCCAATGCCTTCTTTGAGCATGCCATTATAACCAATAATTGTAAGAACTAGATTTTCAATTTAAGAAAATATTTTATAATTGCAATGTTTTTTTCAATTCCTTTTGAGTTATTATGCGGTTAGTTCACTTTGACTTATTTCGACTTTTTTCAGTACAAGTCGCTCTATATTATTAGTTTCTCAAATGTAGGGGAAGTTCATGAACTTCCCCTACTACTTTTTTTTGACCTGCATATATGAAATACAATTTAGTTGCTTGAAGTTGAAAATATGAGGTTAAATTGTTTAGTATATTAAGTTTGTTTTGAAAAAGGATTTTTCAAATTTGAGTTTAGAGCAAAATAAGTTAATTTTGCACTTTATTTATTTAATATTTTAGAAATATATGTCATTAAACTGTGGTATCGTTGGCTTGCCTAATGTTGGTAAATCTACTCTTTTTCAAGCAATTACTTCTGCACCAGCAGAAGCTGCTAACTATCCTTTTTGTACTATCGAGCCTAATGTTGGCGTTGTAGAAGTACCTGATCCAAGATTAAAAAAGATTACTGAGTTTATTAAACCTCAAAAAACTATCCCAACTATTGTTGAGTTTGTTGATATTGCTGGTTTGGTTAGAGGTGCTTCTAAAGGTGAAGGACTGGGTAATAAGTTTTTAGGTAATATTCGTCAAGTGGGAGCTATAGTGCATGTGGTTAGATGCTTTGATGATGACAACATTGTCCACGTAGAAGGGAGTGTTGATCCTCAAAGAGATATTGATACTATAGAGACTGAATTGGCTTATGCTGATTATGAAACTGTTCTTACTAGAAAAGAAAAAAATCTGAAATATGTTAAATCTCAAGATAAAAAAGTAGCTGAAAAAGCTAAGGCCCAAGAACCAATTTTAGAGAAATTGGCTGATACTCTTGGAGCGGGAAAACCAGCAAGAATGCTTAACTTGGATGAAGATGAGTTAGAAACAGTGAGAGATTTACATTTAATCACACTTAAAAAGCAAGTTTACTGCTGTAATGTTGATGAAGACAGTATTAATTCTGAAAATGAATATGTAAAGAAAGTAAAAGAAATTGCTAAAAATAATGGATCTGAAGTAGTTGTTATTTCGGCTCAAATGGAAGCTGAGATATCAAAATTAGATACTCAAGAAGAGAAAGAAGAATTTTTGAAAGATCTTGGTTTGGAAGAATCTGGATTGGATAAATTGATTAGAAAAGGTTATGATATTCTTAATTTGAAAACATATTTCACTGCAGGAGAAAAAGAAGTAAGAGCTTGGACTTTCAAAGAGGGTTCAACTGCTCCGCAAGCTGCAGGTGTTATCCATACTGATTTTGAAAGAGGATTTATTAAAGCTGAGGTATATCACTGCGAAGATTTATTTAAATTTGGTAATGAACAAGGAATAAAAGACGCTGGTAAGTTAAGAATAGAAGGTAAAGAATACATAGTAAAAGATGGAGATGTTTGTCATTTTAGATTTAATGTTTAATGCCTGACTTGATAAATAGTAAAGTTTGGTTTACAAAACCTAAACTTATTTGTGGAGTCATGACTGGGACTTCTTTGGATTCAATAGATATAGCTTTTGTTAAGTTTAGTATTGGTTCTAAAGGTGAACATGAGTTTCAATTTATAGGTGGAAAAGAATATAAACTCCCAAATCATTATCAAAAACATGTTTTAAAGTTGATATCTAAGAAAAACTCAGTTAGCGATTACTCTCAGTTCCAAGTTGCTTTTTCGCATATAATCGCAGATGCTGTAAAATCAGCAATTAACGATTTTGAATTAAACAAAGATATTGATATTGTTGCTGTTCATGGACAAACTATATGGCATGAACCAAAGAAATCTCATATTTTTGATTTTGAAGTTAGCCATACCTATCAAGCATGTTCTGGAACTACTTTAGCTAGTTTGCTTGAAATACCTGTTGTATATGATTTTAGGTCGAGCGATGTGGCATCAGGAGGAAATGGTGCTCCTTTACTTCCAATTTTTGATTATAATTTTTTGAAAAGTTCAGAAAAAGATATCATTGCCCTAAATATTGGTGGAATAGCTAATATTACATACATTCCCAAAGGTTTATCAGATGAAAGAATTATTGCTTTTGATACAGGCCCTGGAAATATGCTTTTAGATATAGCAATGAATAAGTTATATAAAAAAAAGTTTGACAAAAATGGTAAAATTGCTAAATCTGGAAAAGTGAATTCTCTATTGCTGGAATTTCTTTTAGATGATGAATATTTTAGGATTTCACCTCCGAAATCAACTGGACGAGAAAAGTTTGGCAATGATTATTTTAATAAATGCTTGAAGTTCAAAGAAGATTATAAAATTAATAATGAAGACTTCATTTCAACTTTAACACAGTTTACTGCCGAAACAATTTCAAATGCTATTTTGACATTCACTAAAGATAATTCTACGATTTATGTGTCTGGTGGTGGGAGAAAAAACATTGATTTAATATACAGAATAAAAGATCTACTTTCTAATTGTGAAATATATAACATTGATGAAATAGGTATTGATGGTGATTTGAAAGAAGCGATTGGATTTGCGTATATTGGTTGGAGGAGCGTAGGCGGTATGTATGGAAATTTACCGGCTGCAACTGGAGCAAATAGAAAAGTTAGGTTAGGAGCAATAGCTCTATAAAATTATTATTTTTAGTTAATTAGGTTTTTTTTTTATATTTTGCATATTGCATCAATTAAATATCAAAAGGTGTTTTATGAAAACATTATTTCTTATTCTATTTTTAGTTATCTCGAGTAGTGCTTTTTCACAGCAATTTACTCAAACAGTAGTTGCTTTGACAGGCGTTGTGAAAGATAGTGAAAACAAACCAGTTTCTGGTTGGGTTATAGTGACCGATGAAAGTGGTGCGACAATAAACAAAGCAAGATGCAATGGGAAATATTATGTTACAAGTTTAAAACCCGGAAATACATATCAAGTAACAATAGATGCAAAAGGATTTTTCCAAAACTCATACGAATTAGTAGTCCCAAATACAGATAAATATGCAGAATTATCAAAAGATTTTGAAATGAAAGAAATGCAAGCCGGTTCGAAATTAGCATTTAAAGTAATTCCTTTTGATGTTAGACATGCACATTTAAGACCAGGATCAGAATTGTTTTTAGAAGATTACCTTAAAATTTTAAGAACAAACCCTAGAGCTAAGTTTACCATAGAGGTATTTCCTGAAAGTGAAGGAGGAAATGATATTGTAACAAAAAGAGCAGAAGAATTAGTGAAATACTTCCAAGAAAATAAAGTTCGATCAGAAATTGTAATTGACCCAAAATCAAGCTTTGACCCTCAGAACCCTCCACCAAAAGGCAAACAAGCAAAAGGTAAAAGGTATAAAGGTTCAATTTATTTAGTAGTAAATAGTATTTAAGGATTATGTATTTATTTTTTGATACAGAAACAACTGGTTTACCAAAAGATTGGAATGCACCTGTAAAAGATTTAAATAATTGGCCTAGAATAGTTCAAATAGCTTGGGTTGAGTTCGATAAAAACAGGAATCTGATTTCACAAGGAGACTATATTATCAGACCTGATGGATTTGATATACCAGAAGAAGTTTCTAGAATTCATAAAATTACAACAGAACAAGCTAAAAATTCAGGATATCCCTTAAAGAAAGTATTAAATGTATTTAATAGTATTATTGATAAGTCAGAGTATATTATAGCTCACAATATTAATTTTGATGATAAAGTTCTTAGTGCTGAATTTTTAAGAGAATACATCCAATCGAGTTTACCGGATAAAAAGAAAATTTGTACTATGGAATCAACTGTTGACTTTTTAAAAATCCCTGGTCCAAGAGGTTCCTATAAATTTCCAAGTTTGGCTGACTTAAGTAGAAAATTATATGGAGAAGCATTTAAAGATGCACACAATGCTTTAGTAGATATCCAAAATACTGCTAAGATTTTTTGGGATCTTGTTGATCAAAAAATTATCGACCCGGACAACCCGAACACACCAAAATCAGAAACACCTGAAGAAGATTCAAATTCAGGTGATGGTCTAACCCTATTTTAATTAATATGTCTGAAAAATTACGCAAAAGAATCACTATATTTGATTTAACTAGATTTATAGCAATGTTATTTATGTTGCAGGGGCATACGATTTATGCATTTTTAGATATGTCAACTATAGATTCAAGTTCAATTTGGTGGATTTTATGGGCATTTAACAGAGGATTTACTGCACCAGTCTTTTTAGTTGTTTCTGGAGCAGTACAAATATTTGCGAATAAAAGAGATGAGAATAATAAACTAAATGATATAACTTTTTATAAGAGGTTGATGTTAGGATTGTCACTTATTGTTATATCTTATTTAATGCATATGCCAGGTTCATTTATGCAGATGTTAGATATGTCTGATAGCCAACTGATTAGATTGTATCAAGTAAATATTCTTCAACTAATAGGATTTTGTATAATACTCAATATTTTATTGATGAAAACGATAAGAAATGAGTGGGTTCATTTAGGAATTTCTGCTGTACTTATATTCTTTTTTGCTTTTGGGTCTAATTATGTAGAAGGTTCAAATCTATATCAAGATATGCATCCTGCTTTGGCTTCTTATATTACTTTTCATTATGGTTCAATTTTCCCTATTTTCCCGACAGCAGCATTTTATTTTGTAGGAATTTCTTTTGGGATATTGATAAAAAACACAAAATTTGATCAGAAGTTTTTTATACGATTGTTTTCGATAATATTTTCATTAGTATTGTTTCTGATATTTCTAATTCAACATACTTATGAATATGATTTCTTTAAATCAATTCTATATATAAATAAAGCATCTGCAGAAATTGTTTTATTTAGATTAATAGTTGTTTTCTTTTATATATTTGTCGTGAGTTATTTAGACGAGTTATTAAAGAAGAAAGATATAATACTAATGTTTGGAAAAAGGGCTTTACTAATTTATATTTTCCATTTATATTTTATTTATAACTTTTTGCTATATACAAAAGTCTTTGATGGATATTTTAAATTAAATACTTTTGATTTAGAAGTAAGTATATATTTAGTATTTTTAGTGATTTTCTTAACATTATCTTCAGTATTTCTTGTAGATTATTTGCTGAAAAAATTCAAAGTTAGTAGATACGTATTTCAATTTTTAATTCTATTCATCATAATTTCAAAATTATTCCCTTTTTATTAATTGGCTTAAATCAAGATATTTTTTTTTAAAACATTTCTGTTCCAAACTTTAAAAAAATTGTAACAAAATAGGCTTTAAATTATTAATTGTTTTGTACAAACGACATTTTTTGGAGCAGTATGCTTAAGGGAATTATTTCCAGAGATAAAGGAAATTTAGTTGCTGATCATATAACTTTTTATGGTCAAGTAATCAGAAATGGTCTTGAATTCAAGTTAGTTCCATTGAAAATTCATTTAAATAATTATAAAGAAACAAACACTATTTCCCGCGATCCTTTTGTAAAATATGTTAAATTGTTACTAATTGAGAATAAGTTTGATACGGAAAATCTTAGGATCAAACATATTAGCAATGATCAATGGGAAGTAATTATTGGTGATTAAAATTCTATTTCAATTTTTTCAACTCTGAATGAATTGCCAAAGAAAAAACCTATTCCGTTTTTAATATTGCCGTTTCGATTTAATCCGCCGCCGCCAAAAATTCCGGACTCTTCATTTCCTTCATATTGTGAATCCCAGAAGATTTCTACTGCTGGGTCAAATAAATCATAGGATAGCAATTTCAAATCTTTTAGAAATAAGGTATCTGACAAATCAGATAGGCTTAATGAATAAATTGTAGTTTCGAATTCACCATTTGTATTATTTTCATTATAAAGTGGTCCATCTATATATCTATTATATAGTTCGCTTTGTTCGTCAAATAAATATAATTGTGAGACAAAAAATGCAAAATCATTTGAGTTTACTTTTATTTTTTGTTTCAAATTAATTTGATAATATTTTTCTCCAAACCAATCATCAACTTCTTTTATTTCTTTGGTAATTGGGCCTTTTTCGATATCATAAACAGGAATAAAGGTTTCAGCACTAGTAATTTTTCCTTTGTATTCTACCTCGATTCTGTAATTTTTTCCTTCTTCTGGTATTAATTCATTATTTATCCAGTAACCGTTTTTGAAGTAAGTTAGTTCGTAAATATCAGAATCAACTTTAATTGTTACTTTTGCCTCTTTTAAAAAGGATCTATTAGTATCAGGATTTTCCAAAGGATGAACTGTTTTTCCAAGATGTACAAATGATGCAGTATTTATTCCTGGACTTGTTATGTTTTTTCCTGCTGTTAGGACTGAACTAATAACGACTTGTTCTCTGAATGGTAAGTCGCCTTCAACAGTTTCTTCGCAAGATGCTAAAATAAGTGTGAATATTATTAAATATATATATTTCATTTTATTTTCCTTAAAATTCGAAACTTAAGCCAATTGTTGGGATAATTGGGAATAGTGTAATTTGTTTTAATTTTTTATTTTCTTTGTCATTTTTAAAGTCATATTCAGAATCTATATACCATGCAAATGGGTTTCTTCTGTTGTATGTATTATAAACATTAATAGAGGCAACCCAAGGTAATCCAAACCATTCATACTTATACATTAAATTAACATCTAAACGGTGATAACTTGGTAATCTAAATCCATTTCTATCAGAATATTGATAAGTATTTCCCCAATCAAAAGTTCCTCCACTTCCAAAATATCCACCAATTTGACCATCAAGATTAATTCCTTGGTAAACTCCGGTTGGCATTGTGTAAGCTTGACCTGTGGCAAATACCCATGCAGCTCCAAATTCCCAACTATCAGAAATTTCGAATGTCGTTGTGATTGAAATATCATGTCTTCTATCGTATCTCGGGTAGAATGGCTTACCTCCATTTAGTTCATCAAACTTTCTTTTTGTAAGTGCTAATGTATATCCTATCCAACCAGTGAATTTACCAATTTTCTTTTCTAGGAATATTTCACCACCATAAGCCCATCCATATCCACTTGTAAATTGCTCTTCGATAGGAACTCCTAGAGTAAAGTCAGCATCTTCGCGATATTCTAATAGATTCTGCATATCTTTATAATATGTTTCAAAATTGAGTGTCCAAGACTTATCGCTACCTAACTTTGTATGCACTCCAAAAACAACTTGAGAAGATTGTTGTGGAAGTACTTTATCAGTAGATGGGAACCATAAATCTGTTGGAAGTGTAATGTCATTTCTAACTATTAAATGTAAGAATTGGTTTGCGATTGAACCAGCTCCTACAAGAGTAACACGATCATTTAATTTATATGCTGCTGAAACTCGAGGTTCGAATCTTAAATAGTTTCCTTGTTGGAAATAATATAACCTTGAACCTATATTAGTTGAAAAGTTATCTGTGATATTCCATTCATCTTGAATAAATAAAGCTGCATCTACTGAGTTAATTGTTCTTTGATTTATAAAACTTGAAATCTCTTCTTCAATCCCTAAATCAGTTGTAATACCTGAAGTAAAATTATGATTTGTTACTTCAAAACCAAATTTTATTAGATGATCATCGATACCAAAGTATTCACTTTTACCTTTGAAAGTAAAGTCTTCAATTCCTGATTTTGTTGAGAAGAAATAGCTATCTATTACTTCATCGTTTTCATTCAGATTTTCTTCAAACAATTCAATCTTAGAGTTGTAATTTGTATAAATAAATGAAAAGTTGGTAAATAATACTGGATTAACAATATGTTTCCATCTCAAATTAAATGTTTTGTTACCCCAATTAAAATCAAAGCCATCATCTCTGTTTGAAGAAGGTCCTGACTCAGAAAAATCCATCACATCTCTACCAAAATAACCTGATGCATATAATCTATCATTTTCACTAAGTTTAAGATTAACTTTTCCATTTAAGTCATAAAAGTAATATTGTGGGGTATCCTCTGGTGCAGCAATACTTGTTAGTAAATCAAAATAAAATCTACGACCTGAAATCATGAAGGTTGATTCATCGCTAATTGGTCCTTCGAGAGTTAATTTAGAACTAATTAAGCTAATTGCACCTTTACCTGAAAGTTTCTCTTTTGTACCTTCTTTCATGTGGATATCTAATACAGAAGATAATCTACCTCCATATTCGGCTGGGAAAGCTCCTTTTATTAATTTGATATCATTTATTGCATCAGAATTAAATGTAGATAAGAATCCAGCCATGTGAGATGGATTATAAACTATAACCTCGTCAAGTAAAACTAGATTCTGATCTGGAGATCCACCTCTAACATATAAACCTGATGAGAGTTCGGAAGCCGAAGAAACACCTGGTAATAGTTGCAGGGTTCTAAATACATCAACTTCGCTAAATAGTTGAGGTAATTTATTAATCATGGTAGGTGAAATTTCTACACTAGATATTTTAGAAGTTGGTGTGAAATCTTTGTCGCCAATTACTGTTACTTGTTCAGTAAGAATAGTGCTTATATCTAAAGCAATATTTTCTCTAATATTTTCATTAGATATTTCAATCATTTTGAAATATGTTTGATAGCCGATGCTTCTTGATACAAGTGCATATTTTCCATTTGGTACATTTGGAATAGAATAGAATCCGTATTGGTTGGAAAAAGCTCCTTTTAGGGGAGTATTCGAGATTTTATTTCCTTCGACCATTGAAAATAATATAGTGTCGTTTGAATTAGATATTGGATGAATAGCTATAGAAGCACCAATAATAGATTCACCGCTGTTTTTTTCACTTATATTTCCTGATATGACTGCCGCATTGGTTTTGAGTGAAAACAGCAATAATAAAAGACCTAAAAAATATTTCATTTCTACCTTAAATAAATATTTGAACAATAACGATTAAATTTAATTTTGGTTACATTTTTAGAATATTTCAAAAAATATGTTTTTATTATAAATTATGTTATTAAATAAAATAATCTTAAATTTAACATTATTTTTTGAGGCTTAAATGATAATTCTACTTCATTTATTACTTACTTTTAGTATTTATTCGCAAGATTTAAAATCACCTTCAATTATTATTCTAGGGACAGTACAAGATGCTGGTTCGCCACATATAGCTTGCAAGAAAGATTGTTGCAAGAGTTTATTTGGCTCTCCAGATAGTTCAAGAAAAGTAGTTTCTTTGGGTCTTGTTGATCCATTTTCAAACTCAAAGTTTTTAATTGAGGCTACACCAGATATTACTGCTCAAATGAAAATTTTAAAGTCATTTTTACCAAATAGCATGATTGAAACACCAAATGCAATTTTCCTTACTCACGCACATATAGGTCATTATACTGGCTTGATGTATTTAGGTAAAGAAGCAATGTCTGCAAATTTAGTTGGAGTTTATGCAATGCCTAAGATGATGACTTTTTTAGAAACTAATGGGCCTTGGAATCAATTAGTTACTGAAAAAAATATCAACTTAATTCAAATGGAAACTGAACAGTATATATCATTAAGTAATTACCTGAGAATAAAGCCAATACTTGTCCCACATAGAGATGAATACTCAGAAACTGTGGGCTATATAATCGAAGGACCAAAGAAAAAAGCTTTATTTATTCCTGACATAGACAAATGGCAAAAATGGAATAAAAATATTATTGAAATAATTAAAAGCGTAGATTATGCATTTATTGATGCTACTTTTTATAGTGGCACAGAATTAAATAATAGAGATATTTCTCAAATTCCTCATCCATTTGTAATTGAAAGTATGGAACTATTCAAAGATTTATCAAAAGATGAAAAAAATAAAATTTACTTTATTCACTTAAATCACACAAATCCATTATTAAATAAAGAAAGTCAGGAATATAAAACCGTAATAAAAAATGGATTTAATGTAGCAGAATATCTGCAAGTCTTTAGTTTGTAGTATTTTTATTTCTTCTAAATCTAGAAAATGTTTTTTTCTGGAAATTGATGAAGAACTTATATTGTCCGAAAATTGTTCCCCATAATAAAAGTAAAATCTGATATGCAGGTAATATTGTTAATATATATAAAGGAACAACATAATAAATTGGTGTTTCGGAATTAATACCAATAAGATTAAAGATGAAATTTTTAACATATAAAGCAGATGATCCTGTAATTCCAAAA
>Ga0136656_1000910_pt1 | contig 10500 bp, 9 predicted proteins | sample CPBDNA_9_FD_94862 | JGI IMG/M metagenome (GOLD analysis project Ga0136656, IMG submission 94862) | Freshwater to marine salinity gradient microbial communities from Chesapeake Bay, USA - CPBay_Sum_15_0.8_DNA (version 2) | ecosystem: Environmental > Aquatic > Marine > Coastal | place: USA...
ACTAGCTTTGCTGCACTGACGGCTCAAAACTGGACAGGTAACAGCCCCGTTGGCGAATCATTCCCTGCAGGTTTTGAAATTCAAGGAGTTTTCACGGCCTTTACCTTAAATAACGGTGGCGGCGTTATCGCTTACAAAATCTGATCATGGCTAAATCACACGGCGGCGCCAGTCATGTTGATTACGCAATCGGTGCCGAGCTGATCACTGATACCGCTATGCATACTGGCAAGTTCCATCACATCGACTTTTACGAAAACAGCACGATCACTGCAATCGTTTCAACTAACATTATTGACAACAGCTTTTCTGGCGCATCAGTAGATCAAGGCGCACACCTGACTGGTTACTTTACAAGCATCCAGCTCCAGAATGGAGCATGTATCGCGTATAAAATCTGATGGCACTTGCTGGTTCGCTACGGAAGACTGCCACCAAGTTGATGGCGAAGTTTGGCGGGTTGGCAACAATCCGTCGTATTGTGCCTGGCGTTTATAACCCTACAACTGGCACGATCAGCCAGACGACGACTGATACATCAATCCGTGGTGTGCTGCAGGATGTTAACCTGCGCGAGGTTAATGACCTGATTCAGGCAACAGACAAACGGTTCTTGATTGCTGCGGGTGATGTACCTAATCCACCTACTGCAACTGATCAAGTCATCATCGGTGGTGTAACGCATCAGGTTATTCGTGTTGACACCATCGAGCAAGACAACACGCCCATTACCTACGAACTGATCTTGAGGGTCTAATGGCACGCACGATTCAGATTGGCGATATTGGCGATTACGCCAGTCAGCAGATGGAAAAGCTGCTGAGAAGCACTGTGTTGGAAACTGACTTTTTGCTTAAAAACAAAAGCCCAGTTGATACCGGCAGGTTTCGTTTTGGATGGCAAGTAGGGGAAAACGCAGCCAATAGTACACCTCCTCCTCCTGGGCAATACTCAGGCAATGTGCCCATGCGGGCTTACAACTATCAAGCAGGTCAAGAAAAATTAGGCAATATCTACAGTGTTCACAATAATTTGCCCTATGCCGAACCTCTTGCTAATGGCAGCAGTAAGCAGGCTTCTGCTGGCTGGATTCAGGGCATCGCCAAAGATGTTCAAGGTAGGGTGCGTATAGCGGCTGACCGCATCGGGAGGCAATCATGAGCAGCACACTAAACGATGTCCGCGCTGCTATCGAAGGACGTATCGCCACTCAAATGGCAATAGCACCCTCCTATCCAGTCAGTTACGAAAACATCCCTTTTACACCACCAAATAACACACCGTGGATTCAAGCATCAATCCGCTTTGGCGATAACGCCTATGCAACCCTGATCGGTCCGTCCACTGGTTTCAATCGCCAAAACGGCACGCTAGTCGTCAACATTTTTACTCCCGCAGGATCTGGCACTGGCGCCAACCTCACCATTGCAGAACGCATCAAAGACTTATTCGACCGTGCCAAATTCAGCAGCATCATCTTCGACGCAGCTTCTGGTCCAGCTCAAATTCTCCCAGCATCACCTGAGCCGTATTACCAAACTCAGTTGACTGCTACCTTCGAAGCCTATTTAGACTAGACGTAGCCACTACCGTTCACAACATGGCTGTTACTGTTTTGTCCGGTACGTCCGGCGCCCTGTATTACAAACCTGCTGGCACCACCGGTACATTCGGTGAAGCCAATGTCAGCGTTGCCAACGATGAAATTACTGTCGCTCCTTACCTGAATTTCAAGGTTGGCGATCCGGTGCAATTCAGCGTTGTCAACAGCCAAACTGGTGGTGCTGGCACTGGCACCTTACCCGCCGGCATTACTGCAGCTACCACGTATTACGTCATTGCTTACGCACCGGCAACTGGCGTGCTTCAAGTTTCTGCAACTCTTGGTGGTGCAAGCATTACCATCACCGACGATGGCACTGCCGCTGCACCTAACGAGTTTCAAGTTGCCTATGCCAGCTTCGCTGCTGTTGGTCAAGTTCAGTCTTGGAGCTTTGAGATCAGCCGCGAGGAAATTGATGTAACCACCATCGGTCAAACCGTTGGTCAGTACGCTCCTTTCCGGGCTTACATTCCTGGCTTTGCCGATGGATCTGGCAGTGCAACCATTTACGTCACCAACGAAGATTCGGCTTTGTCCAATCGGATGATGGAAGACGTGCTGCAGCGTCAGCAGGTTGGTTGCGCCTTCAAGCTGTATACCGACAAGCAAGGCACTGAAGCCCTCAGCCGTAGCATCACCATGGATGCTGTCTTGCTGACTGCCAGCATGAACATCAATCCAGACGATGCTCAGCAGGTGGAAATCACCTTCCGTCCCAGCGGGATGCCTGAATTTGATTTCAGCACTTTGCTCTGATCTCAGAGATACAATCAACGCCCTCGGCTTGCGCTGGGGGCTTTTTTATGTCTAAAGTAATAACCAACGACTGATTTTTTATGCCTGCCACCGGATCATCGGCTCTGGCTCGTCTCAAAAAGGCTGCCAATCTTCAGCCCATCAAGCGTGTTGTCACCTTGACCGATGGCAGCAACTTTGAGTTTTACGCCACAGCTTTAACGATGGCAGAGCGCGAACGTGCTCAAAAGATGCCTGGCGGAGAAGATGCTAATGGCTTTGCACTCAATTTGCTTGTAACCAAAGCGGTTGATGAGGCTGGGCAACGCCTGTTTCAGACTGGTGAGATCGCAGAGCTTAAAAACGAAGTGCTCGACGCTGATCTTCAAACCATGATGCTCGCAATTATCACCAACCCAGAAGAGAAGCAAGAACTCGACATGAAAAGCACTAAAGGCTGAGCTTCAAAAGGACAATCTTTTGCTTTTGCAACTTGGTGTAGCCAAAGAGCTTGGGTATTCATTGGTCCGCCTAAACGCCGAAGTGACCATGGAAGAACTACTGCTGTGGTCGGCGTATTTTGATCTGACCAACGAGGAGCAAGAACGTAGAATGAAGCAACGCCGTAGGTAAGTCGTGTCGGTTGTCGCCAACGTTGCCATTAACGTCGACAGCCGCAATGCGGTCAGTCAGTTAAGAGCTGTTGAAGCTCAATCACAAAAAACAGAACGTGCGTTTGGCGGGATAACCGCAGCAGTCGGGAAACTAGCCGCTGCATTTGGCGCGATTGAAGCAGCTAGGTTTGTTTTTGTTAAAACCGCAGAGCTTGAAAGCCAAGCAAAAAGCCTTCAAGTATTAACGGGGAGTGCTCAAAAAGCTGGTCAAATCATTAAAGAGTTGCAGCAGTTGGGCGCTGTCACTCCTTTTACAAGCGCGGAACTTATTGATTCAGCAAAACGGCTGCAGGCATTTGGCGTTGAGGCTGACAGAGTTGTAGAAACGACGCGCAGACTTGCTGATGTAAGTGGTGCGACCGGCGCAGAATTACAAGGACTGGTTACCGCTTATGGTCAAGTCCAAGCCAAAGGCAGATTACAAGGCGAAGAACTTCTACAGTTTCAAGAGCGCGGCGTTGCGCTGCAGCAAGAGTTGCGTAAGCAATACAACTTAAGTGGCGAAGAATTTCAAGATGCGTTGCAAAAAGGGAAGATTAGTGCGGAAGCGGTACAGTTTGCGATTGAAAATCTGACTGATGCAGGCGGCAAATATGCGAATGGAGCGATTGCGCAAAGTGACACATTGAATGGCAGGTTTAGCACGCTACAAGATGGCATTGAAGGATTAGCAAGATCGATTGGCACAGCACTAACGCCTGCCATCAAAGCAGTTTTGAATGAAGCAATCTTTGCTGTTAATACAATCAATGAGCTTTTGAATACTGGAGCCAGAGCAAAAGCGTTTGGATTGGATCAACGTGGCAGGCAAGAGATCCTAAGGCAAGCTCAGGCCGAAGCAAGTGATATCGTCAATCGACGTAGGATTAGAGATCCTTTTGAAAGAAATAGGCAGTTTCAACAAATTGCAGCGCAACGTGAACGTGATCTAATTGAAGCATTTGGCATTCGCACTGGGCAAGTAAAACCAACAGTCACAGCACCACAGACGGCTAGGACCCTGCCACCACTTGGCGCCGGCACTACTGCGGGTGGGAGAACTGGCAAATCAGAAGCCGAACGTGCTGCAGAAAAAGCAGCAAAAGAAGCAGAACGTCTTGCAGAGGAATTGCAACGTTCACTTGAAACAGGTGATCGTCTTGGCAATGAGTTTAAGCGTCAAGTATTACTGCTTAGTGAAGCCGATGAGCTTGAACGTAAACGCCTACAAATTCAATTTGATTTTGAGGATCGGGCCAAGCAGATTTCTGAACTTAAAAATGCCGAACAGCAAACAAATCTGAACCAACTCAATTCAGAAATTCAGCGCCTTGATCTGATAGACCTTCAAACTGAAGCGCTCAAAAAACAGGCAGAAGAAGCCGACAAGCTATTTAAAAAAGCAATGGAAGGCGCCGAGTTTGGTGTTGCAGGCGAAGGCACTGTTGCCGATGGTTTAGCAACAGCAATTTCTAAGCTAAAAGAAGAACTTGATCCGGTTAAGCTAAAAATTGATGCGATAGTTAATGGCGCGTTTGCTATTGGCGATGCGTTTAGTACGGCATTTGGCGAAGTAATCACGGGCGCCAAATCAACCCAGCAAGCTCTAGCGGATGCGTTCAAAAAGATTGGCGACGCGTTTATCAGCATGGCGGTTGAAATTATTGCCAAGCAAATGACATTGATTATTTTGCAAACAATCTTTACTGCCTTGAGCGGTTCTGGTGGCACATTTGGCACTGCGAACAAAAATCTTTCTGGCGCAGGTGCTCTAACGCCAAAAGGCGGCAAGTTATTCCCAACTGGAGCATTTGCCGAAGGCGGTTTTGTAACTGGACCGACCAGTGCGGTGATTGGTGAAGGCGGCGAACCGGAGTACGTCATCCCAGCCAGCAAAATGGGTTCCGCGATGATGCGCTACGCGACAGGCGTTCGCGGCGAAGGCGTACTCGGTGGTGCTGTAGCCGAAAACCGCGCGTTCTTGGATTCGTTGACTACCAAGATTGGCGACTCCAGTCAAGCTGTAGCCGATGAGTCTTCTGATGGAACGGTGGCAACCCGCGCCGCCATCCGCGAGAGCGAGCGGTTCCAAGAAAACCGGATGCAGATCATGAGCCAGCAGACGGCACTGGAACGCCGCTACGAACGCGAGCGACTTGAAAAGATGACCAGTGAGCCTGGCTACCTGAATGTGAAATACGAATCCCAGGTGATCAATAATGTGGAGTACGTGACCCGCGATCAGGCTGAGCGCTTGGCAACTCAATCCGCCTTGCGTGGCCGTGAGCTGGCAATCGGCGCCCTGCAAAACAGCGTCAAAACCCGCAAGCGTGTAGGAATGAGCTGATGTCAGTCGCCACCGTCAACTACTTGCAGTTTCGCAACCGAGAAACTTTTGCCACGACCAGTCCGCTGTGGCAGAACTTTTTCGTGGATCGCCCCAGTGATTTCCTTCCCTTTGGCTATGGGCAAGGCGCTGGTCAGACCGCAGGCGAACGCTCCCAAGGCAACTTGGTGGTGCCACTGAACACGATCTCGGTCAACTATGCCAAGGAAGCCGCCGACAACCGCTACTTGGCAGAGGTCACCACGCGGGAGATCAACATCAGTTCGCTGAGCGAGGCAGCAATGATTTCGCGTGAGCTGTGGGTCGTCGGCAGCTTCAGCCACGACCAAGAAATCCTGACCTTTGTGTTGCGTGGTCCGGGCGATGCAACTAGGCAGGGTCCAGGGCGCTTCTTATCCCGCAACCTTGTCGGTAGCGTCCCAAGCTCTGGAACACTCGTAATCTCATGAACTGGCACAAGTGGATTGGAAAAAAGCACGTCACTGGTGACGATCCGACGTGTGACGAGGGCTGCGATTGTCTGCTCATGGTCACGCGCATCCGCGAGTACCTCAACCTGCCTGCTCCAAATGCAATGGACGTGGCAACGCTGATTTTGCTAGCCAAAGCCGAGGCATTTGAAGACATCCACAAGCTGATCTTGCCGCACTTGGTGCCAGTGCAGACTCCCCGCGATGGCGCGTTTACAGTGTTTGAGACGCCCGATCAGATTGGAACAGCAGTGATGATCGACGGCGGCTTACTGCACGTCAGCCACAAGCGTGGCGTCCGTTGGCTACCGGGCAATATCCTCCGCAAGTTCGACTGGTACGACTGGAAATGAGCGCACCACTTCTGCCCCAAGACCGCTACATCGCACAGCTACTGGGGCTGACTGAAGATGAGATGCGCTGGTACAAGGCTGAGGTACAGCGCCGTGCATTAGAGGGACCACAGCCTGCTGTTATTGCCGGAAGCGAGGCAGGTATCGCACTGGCTATTGCAATCATCAATCTTGTTGTCGGCGTAGGTTTCACGATTGTTTCAACCTTATTACTTCCAAAACCTCAAGACACTAGGCAAGGTCGACTAACAACTCGTCAACGTCAAGGCGACACACTCCAAGTCCCGTCATCCTTTGCACCAACTTACGGTTTTGAAGCCGTACAAGATGTCGCACCACTTGGTGATCCAATCCCACTGGTTTACACCAAGCGCGAATTTCTAAACGGGCAGTGGTACGGCGGCACCCGCGTCAACACTCCACTGCTCTGGAGCCAGATCTGGTCACTCGGCGGCAACCAGATGCTGCGTGCTGTCTTCCTTGTATCCGAAGGCGAAATCGGCAGAATCCAGCCGAAAAGCTTTGCCATTGGCAACAACACCCTTGGTGCCTATTCGTTCGACGGCAACCTACAGCGAATTGCTATTTATTCAGTAAGAAACGGCGGTCGTATGGCCGTTGGCAACTACTTGTCTGGGTCGCGTAATGATATCGGCGGACAAGGCATTTACGGTTCAGACATTTTTAGACCAGACATTGGAACCGACAATCTTGTTCCATATTTCTGTGGTGCGTACAAGCCAAGCACATCAACTTCGTTCGGTCTTTACTCGCCCATTGCCAACGGTCTGGGGTATCGCATCAATCCACGCATCCGCCCGCTAAGACAGTTACAGGCAAACGACGACGAGTACGACGCCACCGATGATGCACAGGCCGTAGCCGAAGCTTGGAAATACAAATACTGCTACAGCAGCAAATCAGGAATTATTTCAACCTCACGAGGCGGCGGCGAAGGCGAACTTGTGGACCTAGTAGTTGGCGACACATTTGAGTACATGCTTAGCTCCAAATCAGATGCAATCCGCAATTTAAGAAGAACTCCAGCGATTGTTGTTAACCAGCGCAACAGCGACAACAAGCTTGGATCGCAGGATGGCGAAGAAACTCTTGTAAGCGTGGCGCAATCAGTTGCCGGACGCCAAAAACAATATGATGCTGCATTGCAAGAAGGAGAACTTTACAAGGTCGGCTCATGCTTGGCAATTCTTATCTCACGTAGCCCTGTATTTATCAGCGAGGCTGATTACAGCTTGGATGCCTTAGAGGGCGAAGATAATTTGGCGGACGAGGACACAGGCGCACCAGGCGAAAGCCTGATGTGTACGTTTGTAGTGGTGCGCTCTGGCAGGGTAGGTGTAGCTGGTACTCGACTGGTGGATGTACGATTCTTTGATATACCGGACGCGAACAAAATTTATCCAGCAGAAGATGATCCAGATGATACAAGAGCATCTAAGCCATGGCTGTTTGACACCGTAGGTACAAACTACGCTTTAGGCGAGATTGGTGAGCGGTATTACACGGCATCAGCATTTCCGCAGCTTTTCCGCTGCGCTTTGGGAGGCGTAACACTTAACCGTCGTACACGCTTTTTTGAGATTGGCATTCGCAGCACCGTTGCCATGCAGATCCAAGGCATGTGCAATTTTGCGGATGTACCTAGCGAGATTACAGCTTTTGAGTTTGGCGTTGTAAACGCTATAAGTGCGGAACAAACAGGCAGTTCAAATCTCCAGGACGGTACATATATTCGTAGCTTTAGCGGTGGATCTGGCTCTGGCTTATCAATGTCTTTCCTCGTATCTGGGGGAAGAATTGTCGCAAGTTCAATTGTCAATGCAGGTAGCGGTTATGCGGTTTCCGACATGGTCAGTGTTACCTTGCCAACTAACACGGCAGGTTTAGCCACTTTCTTTTACATAGTTACTGATGTATTAACACTAACTGGCGCAGTCGAAGCTTTAGTTCCGGCTACGGGCTCCAGCTCGGGCATGGCATTTGTAGACGGCACCTATGTTTTAAGCCCTAATGGTGGTAGCGGGACAGGACTTGTTTTTACTATCACCGTTTCCGGTGGAATCATCACGAGTGTTGTGATAACAGATGGGGGTCAAGACTATAAGGTAAACGATGTGGTCACAGTAATGATCCCTTTGCAAGGCGGAGGTAACTCCATGCTTGCTTATACAATTACAGAAGTAATCAACGTTGAACAACCGCCGGATAGTGTGCCTGGTTATCGAGCAATCAATTTCAAAGCTGCAGATGCTCTAGACGGTGCCAGCATCCAAGATAATTTGACAAATGCAGTATTTGCTTCTGGGACAATTACATCCCCAGAAAAGCGGTATAGCTTTTTCCGAGTGTCTTTACGCAGTGACCCTAACGACTCTACGCCGTTTATTACAACTGGAAATACAGTTTTTTGCGTGGGCAGCGCAAAGGAAACACCGGTGTTTAACTTCTTGCGTTTTGCATTAAACGGCGATGCCAGCTGGGAAGTTCGCATTGAGCCAGTCTCAAGCTGGGAGATCAGAAATACGACTCTAAGTATTGTTCTTCTCGATTCTGATTTTGAAGGTGATTATGTAACTGTACCTTTTGCTGCCGGCAGAATTATTGCAAAGGGCAGTTTTATGAGCGGCTTTAGCAGCTCTGAAATGTTCGATATACAAAATTTGCGCCCCAAACGCGAGATCGGAATCAGCTGGACTGAAGGAACCTACGGCTCCAACAACGATGGAACATATGTCGATTTTTACGCTCGCGCTGCAGAATTTTTTGTTTACGACGAAATTACAACGAGCTGTGCATCTGGCCCTGAGCACGAAATCACGTATGTGAACGTGGTGCAAGAAAACGAAACCACGCCTTTATACGACAACCTGTGTTTGGTGGGCATCAATGCCAAGGCAACGCGAGAGTGGTCACAGTTTTCGCAGTTTTCGGCGTATGTAACCGAAGGCATCAAAGTCAACACCTTTACTGGCGGGTTTAAAGCAAGCCATTTGTTCCCAGAAATCCTGTACGACTTCATGCTGAACACTCGGTATGGCGTCGGCAATGAAATCAGCCCCGAGCAAATTGACACCGCTTCTTTTGCCGCCGCTGCTCAGTTCTGCTTCGACAACCATTTCTTCTACGACGGTCCCAAACTCAACAACACCAACTGGCGCCAATGGGCGGCTGACACTGCAGCAGCTCACTGCTTGCTACTGATCGAACGCGGCGGCGTCTTTTACTTGGAACTGGCAATCCCAGAAAAACCGGAAATTCGCGGACTGTTTACTGCGGGCAACGCCATCAGCATGGAACTCCGCACTGTGGAAGCGGAGCAGCGTCAGCCGATTTCAATTTCAGTGAAGTACAGGACTGAGCGTTACGGCGGCGAAGCTCCATCCTCAAGCTCCGATCCCGAGTACGGGCTATTCCCTGAACCTCAAGAACGGTTCACGTACCACAAGACTTGGGGCGAAGGCGAAATTGAAAGCGTCGATGTTTCCGATTTCTGCACCAGCGAAAACCACGCGCTCAAAGCCGCCCGCTACATCATTGCCGCCCGCCGCCTGTCTGATCACACCGTCCGTATCACCACAACTTACGAAGCGCTGACCAGTTCACTGGCACCAGGTGACTTCATCAAGGTGGCTTTGGATTACACCTTCTATAACCAGTTCATCAATGGGGCGGTAACTGGAGACGGCAAGCTGGTTTCTTCCACCGATCTGTCCGATGGCTCTTACCCAGTTGTGTATTGGACCGGTGAACAAAACGCCGAAGTAATCGACGGCACCTTGACTGTTAGTAACAACGGCACAACAGCAACACCAGCTGGAGTGGTGTTCACGGTCAAAACTTCCGAGATCGTAACCCGCACCTACCGAATCGATTCAATCCAACCCAGCGATGACGGCTATGAAATTGAGGCTGTCCATTCGCCGTTACTGTCCGATGGCACACTGGAGCTTTACTCTGAGTGGAGCACCGATTCCAACTGGGTAACGGAATAACCATGGCTACTTTTCCGGCAGTCACACCAACTGGATTGGACTTCACCGCACCCGAATTTCCGGTGCGTGCCCAGACTTCCTTGGGTGGAGTCGTAACTCGCCGTTTGTTCGGCAACCGTGGATCGAAGTCGGTGTTGAGCCTGAGCTTCGACAACATTTCCGACACTGTGGCGACGCAATTTTTTGACGTTTGGAACGAAGCGCGTGGTCAGTTGGATACGGTTACGGTCCCAAGCGCTGTATTTACCGGCGCCGATGCTGCTTTAACTGCCTACTTATCCGATGGTGGCGATGCCTTGAACTGGCATTTTGCTGAACCACCTCAG
>Ga0136656_1000911_pt1 | contig 10498 bp, 5 predicted proteins | sample CPBDNA_9_FD_94862 | JGI IMG/M metagenome (GOLD analysis project Ga0136656, IMG submission 94862) | Freshwater to marine salinity gradient microbial communities from Chesapeake Bay, USA - CPBay_Sum_15_0.8_DNA (version 2) | ecosystem: Environmental > Aquatic > Marine > Coastal | place: USA...
AGAACATTTACTCAAAGACTCCGAACTTTTATTCTTGGTTTGATTCAAGAACTCATTCAAGGTGCAATTCAATGTTTATTAACTCCTTTGTTGGAGCAAATTAAAGATACTGTATTTGGTTTAATACTCGATCAATTGATGTGTAAGTTTGATGAGATTATGAATAATCTCAAAGATCTTGTTTCAGATTTCTTATTTGCTTTAGTTAATATTGGAATTAATAATCCAGCATTCTGTGCTATAGAAGCATTTACTAATGCACTATTGAATAAACTAGCAAATGATATTGATGAGGCAATTGCACCAATTTTAGATCAAATCGGAGATATACTTGGTGGAGCGGCTCAAATAGTCGGATCTGTATTCTCAGTAATCGATCAAGTTCTCGCATATGAAGGTCTTCTTTGTGCGAAACCAAAATGCCCTAAAGATGTATCTAAATTTAAGACTGGTCCTCTAGGTGGTCCTAGCCCTGGTCAAAAAGAAGGATTTGCTAAGATGATTGGATCTCCTAGTAAAGGACTGGGTAATTTTAATGATGAGGCTGAAGAATGGTTGAATGAAACATTCCCAGTAAACAGTAATATTCCTGGAGCATCGAACTGTTATACTGGTCCTTATGAATGTGGAACTCCTCAAGTAATCTTGTTTGGTGGTGGAGGATCTGGTGGTGCTGCGAGTGCTGTGGTAAACGCGGTTGGTCAAATTATAGGATTCAATTTGTTAAGTCCTGGTCAAGGATACAATAATGCACCATTTGTCTCTGTAGTGGATCCTGGCGGTTGTGGTGGTAATGTTCAGGCATATGCCGTTATGACTCCAGATGGAGATCAAGTTGAGAGTGTTAATCTCACACCAAACGACAACAATGGTGGATTTACTGGATCTACAGGTTCATCTCCATATATCAATTATTTTGTTGGAGCACCAAACCCAGTTCAGGTAGGTAATACAGTTACATTAAGCTGGGATGCTTCAAATTATACATCATTATCACTCAGTACGAATGATAGTGTAATCTCTGGTTTTGGTAATATTGGATCTGGAACCACCCAAGCAAGTTTTGTAATTGATGAAGATGATGTTCAATTTCCTGCTGGATCTAATACAACTACAAAAAGTTATACATTAAGCGCCACAAATACGAATGGTGCAACAGAGGCACAACCACAGACTTCAACGTTTACATTCTCAGTCAATAAAACAGCAGTCGGTGTTGCTACTACAAGTTCTACATCTACACAAAGTTCTCCACCAACGATTAATAGTTTTACTGGATCTCCTAGTGTTGGAAATTCTCTATTACCAGGATCAATTTTAACTCTTTCATGGGATACCTCAAATGCAAATCAAGTAACACTATCTCCAAACACATCAACCGCAACTCTTCCAGTTGATGGATCTTTAAGTGTTACAATACCAAATAACATTACTTCTACAGCTACTACATCTTACACTCTGACTGCGACTAATACAAATGCACCTTCTGATCAACAATCAGCCTCTCAAACAATTACTTATACTGTAAATCCAGCATCTGTGGGAGTTGGAACTACAACTACAACTACTGTAGGAGTTGGAACTACAACAGCAACTACTGGAGTTGGAACAACAGGAGGAAATTCTGTATCTGAGATAGGAAATGTTAATGTTCTTGAAGGTGGAATTGATTATGATGACGATGATGAAGTCAGTATTGCTGGTGGAAATAATGGTGCAGTATTGACTTTAACAACGACATCACTTGGGCAGGTTGTTGCTGTAAATGTAGTAAATCCTGGATCTGGATTTACTTCCGTTCCTGTGATTGAAATAAATAGTAAGAATGGTGTTGGAGCAAAACTTTCAGCCCAACTTAAGTTTAATATCTTGACTGAGGATGAAATCCAATCAATTGATCCATCAAAACTTGTAAAAGTTATAGATTGTGTTTATAAGTAATGTCTGAAACAACAATTCCCGATTATACAGTTTTTAATAATTCACATGCATATATGCATTGTGGACCTCTTGGTCCTGAAGATGAAGATATTGGAAATGATTTATATGTCTCTACATCAGGTAGATGTCAGACTCATTGGAATAAGAATGGAAATAAAACAGAATATGTAGATGGTAGATGGGATGAAGTTTCTGGATTTAACATATTCCAGGAAAATGCTATTGCGAGATCAATCGTTGCTAGAAATGGAGATCTCCATCTTAATGCAGATTTTGGAGACATCTATTTAAAGGCAAGAAATATCTACATCGAAACCAAAGGCGATGCACCAAATGGATGCTTCTTAGTAAGTGCAAATGGTCAGATGATTCTTGCTGCCGCTGATGAGGCGAAGATAGCATCTGGAACCAACATGTGCATCATTGGAAAAAGTAAAATCACAATGGTTGGAACTCAACTATTGTCTTCTGGAAGTTTTAAAGACGCTGGTGCTCTCTCATCAACTGATTTTATTTCTAGTATCATGGCTGGAAATTTCCAATCTCTGATTGATGGTATGCTTCAATCTTGTAAGTGAGGTAGATTATGGCGTCAAGTACACAATCAGACTCTCCTAGTTTAAATACGATTAATAATCTTTTTGGAACGTCTTTAGAGTTTCCAAAATGTTTTCGTAAACCTGGAACGTCGAGTAATTTTGAACTTAAGGCTGGATCGGGTCATACTGGATATGATGGAGGAGCGGCAACTTTTAATTTTAACCCAACGTCTCCAATTTCTACCATTACGAATGGTATCGCACAAGTCAATGGATATCAAAATATTACTGGTGGGTTAACTGTCTTTGGTAAAACATTATTTCTTGGTGGATTTGTTGGTAAAACTGCTTTTTGGAAACTGAGTACTGGTGCCTGGGCAATTAGTGCTGGAGGAGCAGCAGCAATAACTGGTCAGGCTATTAAGTTAACTGCGACAGCAAATGTTGCATTAAATGGATCTAGTGTTTTAGTAACGGCACCTACGATGAGAGGTGTTGGAACTGTAATGAGTGGTTTTAATATTAGTGCATGTACTGGTAAGAAAGATTTTGATATACCACACCCAACAAAAGATGGATGGAGATTGAGGCACGTTTGTATTGAAGGACCAACTGCAGATGTCTTTGTCAAAGGTGTGTTAAATAGTTCAAATATCATTGAACTTCCTGATTATTGGCGTGGTTTGGTTGATTACGATTCAATCACTGTGAATCTGACTCCTATTAAAGTTTATCAAGAACTTTTTGTTGAAAAAATTGAAAATAACAGAGTTATCGTAAAAAATAATTCTGGGGGAATGATCAAATGTAGTTATTTGATCTGTGCAGAAAGAAAGGATGTTGAAAAAAATATTCCAGAGTATGAGGGACAATATAAGGATTATCCTGGTGATAATAGTCAATACTTGGGTTCTCTATTAAAGAAGTAAAATGCCCACAATCTCTACAGAATCTGTATTAGTTCATCCACCCGCTAAGATCTATCAATATTTTAACGATAGTCCTCCGATTGAAGTTCAAGTTCAGAGAATTCTGACTGTTGGGAGAAGAAATGATCCCGCAGCAGAGATTAATTTGACTGGATCTGGACTAAATGTTCTTCTTCGTGATGGAACTACCGCTACACTCAACAACTAAATACTCTTAATGGGTAATCAAGAATGAATACATATTATCCTATTATCTACAACCCAAACGCTAATCAGCTTCAGGAACTACCACAGTATTCTGAGTTAAATCTTGCTGAAAATAGTGTAGCTATTGGAACATTCTTTGATTCAAATCGTGATACTGGTTTAATAGGTCAATATCTTTCAGTTGATGTTGGTGGTGTAGTATGGACATCAGTTCCGCCAACGGCATCATCTGATGGTATAAGCATTTTTAAAGATGGTAGTATAGTTGGTGCAGCATTTTCATTCAACCAACTAAACTTTATTGGGGAAAATGTAGGAATTGAGAGTAGCTCAAGTCCTCTTAATACTGCTAATATTCGAGTTAAAAATTATTGGTCTAAGAATTCCTTAGGACTAAGTACAACTAGTAATGTTGGTATTGGTAGTACTCAACCAACAGTCGAACTTGATATCATTGGTAATACTCAAATCTCAGGAATCTTAACCGCTTCTGAGTTTTTTGGAACGTTTACTGGAATTGCGAACACTTCAACAGATATTACAATATCTGCAATCAATTCCTCTGATACAACAACATCATTAGTTTTAGTCGCTAATCAGGCAACTGGTGGGCAATCTCCATTTATTGATGGTGGATTAACTTATAACGCAAATACAAATACTTTATCAGCATCTATTTTTAGTGGTGATCTGAGTGCTACAAACGCAAGCACCACTAACTTATCAGTAGGATTCTCAACATTTACATCGATTGCCGACTTTAATTCTGATATAGATGTTGATGGACACACTGAATTAGATAACTTAAATGTATCGGGAGTATCTACATTCTCTGGTAATATTGACGCTAATGGTAGTCTAGATGTAGATGGAACAACAGATCTAGATGTTTTAAATGTTTCTGATACCGCAACATTTAGTAGCAACATTGATGCTAACGGAGATATAGATGTTGATGGACACACTGAATTAGATAATTTAAATGTAACAGGTGTTGCTACATTTACAAACCTAATTCAACCATCAGTTGGAAATCAAACAGATAAAGGTATTGAATGGTCTAACAATCCTGGTGGAGGATCTGGAGATAGGGCATTCATTAAATATTATGTTGATGGGACTGGAGAAGATACTAGATTATTAATAGGAATAGAGAATGATTCTAATGATGATCTGAGACTTCAGGCATCGAGCAGTTCTTTCAGTGGTAGTTTAACGATTGATAGTACAACGCAATCGACCAGTAAAGATACTGGTGCTTTAATCGTTGAGGGTGGTCTTGGTCTTGAGAAAAATGCTTTCATCGGAGGAAACTTAGACGTTGATGGTATTGCTGATCTTGATGGTGTTAATGTATCGGGAGTAGCAACTTTTAGTAGCAGCGTCTCATTCACAAGCACAACAGATAACACACTAGGCAATCCTAATACTGGTGCTGTTCAAATTGATGGTGGTCTTGGTGTTAATAAGAATGTGAGCATCGACGGCAATTTGGATGTTGATGGGGTAGCAGATCTTGATGGCGCTAATGTATCAGGAGTAGCGACAATAACATCTCTGTCTGCTACCAATACAAATATTACTGGTGTAACAACTGTTGGATTCATTACAGCATCAAATTTAAGTGTTTCTGGAGTAGTTACCTCATCTTCCTCTGTAGTTGGATCTGCTGTTACGATTGATTCTCAGGGAATCAATGCAACAGGTGTAGTCACAGCAACTTCTTTTGTCGGTAGTGGCGTAAATCTTACAGGTATTGTCACTCAAATTGCTGCTGGAATTGGAATTAATCTTACATCCAGTCAGACAGATGGAAAAGGTGTTGTAACTTTAGATTCATACTTCCCAAGAGGAAAGACAATATTTGTTTCTCAGAATGGAAGTGATACCAATACTGGTCTTACTGAAGATGATGCAAAGAAAACTATAAAAGCTGCTGCCGCAATAGCATTTCCAGGAGACACAATTAAAGTTTATCCTGGCGTGTATATTGAAAATAATCCTATTGTTCTTTCAAGAACCGTATCCGTTGAGGGTACAGAACTTCGTAACTGTGTTGTAACTCCAAGATATCTGAATAGAGATTTATTCCACGTTAATAATGGATGTCATATTACAGATCTAAGTTTTATTGGTGATGCAATGACTGATGGTGCTGCTATCGTAGCACTTCAACCACTATTAGGAGTATCGACAGACAGATTCTTCGATGCTGCTAGAATGATTCGTTTGAATCTTGATTATATCGCACAAGAAGCAGTTGGATTCCTTACAAGTGGGTTTAGTGGTTATGCTGGTAGCCATAGAGATCAGGATGCTGCTAGACTTATTGATTTGAATAGAGACTTTATTGCAGCAGAAGCGATTGGATTCTTAACATCAACAGACTACAAGAATCCAGCATTTACTGTTGTAAACGCTTCTGGTATCGGTACAGATCCAGTAAATTGTGAGGACGACATCAAATCCATTCTTGATGCTATTTCTTATGACTTAAAGGCAGGTAGCAATAAGAAATCAATTGGTGCAGGTCTATCTTATTATGATGACGGCGGAACACTTCTTCACATCACTGGAATCAGTAGTGGTACTGATGGACTTCAAAGTTATAGTGTAAAAGAAGCAACTATTGATGCAATTAACTACGCTGTTGGTATTGCTACAAACGTAATTAACAATGTCGATTACGGAGCACTTGCTGGAGTTACAACTTATAGTTCACTTACACAAGACTTTAGTTATTCTCCAATTCTAGTGAGTGGTGGATGCACAGATGTTGTTGCTAGAATTGAAAATCGTTCGGGAATTATTACGAATATTCTCGGGGACTTTAATTATACCGCAGGAATAACTACGATTTATGGAGTAACTCTAGAAAGTCAAGATTGTGCTGATGATGTTAAAGATATCTGGCAATGTGTAATTCATGACGTTACTAGAGGTGGTAATTCGCGTTGCGTCGCTGCTGGTAAGTCATATTTTGATGCTGATTGGAATCTAATCCCACAAATTCTTAAGAATCCTGGTGAAGTTGATCAAACAATTGCTACATTAGACTACTCATTTAATGTTGCTCGTTCAATTATTAATAACTCTACATGGGGTGGGTATCCTGTAGGAGTTGGTACAACAGTTGTAAATGCGGAGTATGATGGTGTAAGTGGAATAGTCACAATAACATCAACTGATCATGGTTTATCGATTAATGATGCAGTCAAGATCGTTGGACTAGCATTCACATGCCCATCTCCAAGTGGAGTCACTACAAGTATTTTCCCAGATGGAACATATGGAACTATCTTTAATGTAAAATCTGTGGTTGGTGTGAACACTTTTGAAGTTGTTGTCGGAACATCAACAATTACACATACTTATGATTCTGGTGGAACCGTTCAAAAGTATACAAACTTCTCTCATGAATTTACACAAGTAAAAGACTTATCGATGCAAGCGGATCCAGATACTGGATTCAATAATGCTATCAATGGATGTGCAAATGTTGTTTCCGCACTTCGTTCTTGTATTGGTGTTGTTACTTCTATTGTAGGTTTTGGATCAACTTCAGGAATCACGACATCATATCCTGGTAATCGTGGATATGGATTCTCAAGTAATAGATCGATCACAACTGCATCATATAATAACGTAACTGGAATCACAACATTATCACTCTCATCTGGATACTCACTCAAGACCGGTGATATTGTGGAGTTAAGAGATTTAGTATTCTCTTGCGACTCTGGCGCTGGTGTTGGAACAACCACACAGAAATTCCCATCAGGTAAGTATGGATATGAATTTTATGTAAGTCGTGTAAATGATGATGGAACAGTAAGTATTAATGTTGGAGTATCAACTCTTGAGCACACCTATGTTTCTGGTGGTTTCTTAGTTGATCGTTCAATTGGAGTCACGACAGCAGCATATGATGGTGTAACTGGAATCACTACAGTCAAAGCACCTGGAACAATTCTTCGCGTTGGTGATGTTGTAACTCTAAGAGATCTGGAATTTACTTGTTCTAGTGGTGCTGCTACAACCACAATCTATCCTACAGGAAATAATGGATATGATTTCAAGGTATTGAGTGTTGTAGGAAATACATTCCATACAGCGACGGATGCAGATTATGATCCTGTAAGTGGAATAACCACAATTACAGTTCCAAGTCATGGATTCTCTGCTGGAGATAAGGTAATTGTAAAGGATCGTTCTCTTATCTTTACTTGTTCCTCTGATGGAAATACTCAAGAGTTTGCATATCCTCGTTTTAAAGATCCTATTAGTAATGAAATTCTAGCAATTTCAAACGTAACTACAAATACCTTCGAAATTAACGCGGGAGCATCGCCAGTAGGGCAACAATTTGCTCATACATTTGTGAAGGCTAGAGCAAATGGTATTGAAAATGTTATAGGTCAATTTACAGTAAACACTGGAGTATCTACAATCGCACACGATTATGTTTCTGGTGGATATGTTCTTCCAGCATACTCTAAAGGTGTTGGTCCAATTGTTCAAGGTCCATACATTAGAAACTGTACCAACTTTGTTCCTGGTAGTGTGGGAATGAAGATTGATGGATTTGCTGCAGAACCTGGTGAAAATGAAGATATTGGTGTAACTGGAACAATGTCGGTTGACTCCTATACTCAATACAATCAAGGTGGTATTGGAGTTTCTATCACCAATGGTGCATATGCTCAGTTAGTTTCTATCTTCACTATTTGTGATGATATTGCAATTTTCACTGGTGGTGGAGGACAATGTGATATTACAAACTCCAACTCTTCATTCGGAAGATTGGGTCTCGTTGCTCAAGGTGTTGGTGATGCTAATTCTAAGTCCATCTATAGATCTACTGGAATTGCAGTCACTGATGTAGCACAAGGTGATAATGTTGTTGCAGTTTCTGGTGTTGGTACTTACAGACCATATGATGGTCAGGTGTGTTACTTTGGTGACTTGTACTACTTTGTAGATACTGTTGAAGTTACAAATGGTGGATCTGGATATACCGCTGCACCTAGAGTAACGATTGCTGCTCCAGATGGTCCAAATGGAATTACTGCTCAAGCATCAAGTACAATCGATGATTTTGGTAGAGTAACTGCAATCAATTTGGTCAACTCTGGAACTCAATATTCTTCAGCACCAACAATCACAATTGATCCTCCAACTGGTGTTGGTGTTACTGCTACTGCTTCCGTGACTGGTCTACAACCAATTTATTATAAGGTCGATTCTGCAACATTACCAGTTTCTGGAATCTCTACCATCTCCTTCTTGCAGACACTAAATAATACTGTAAGTGCTGGAACTACGGTTTACTTTACTAGAGTAAGTCTTCAGATTACATCCTCACATTCATTTGAATGGGTAGGATCTGGAAATGATATTAATACTGCAAAACCCGCTCTGGGTGGTGTAGTTATTCCTGAAAATGAAGTTGTCCAAGAAGATGGTGGTATTGTTGTATACACAAGCACAGATCAGGCAGGTAACTTTAGAATTGGAGATGGTGTAGTTATTAACCAAGCAACAGGTCAAATCAGTGGTAGAGACTTTACAAAAGCATTATTCACAACAATGACTCCATTTATTCTTGCACTTTCAGATTAAGGAGATTAATTAAAAATGGCAGTTGCAGCAGCGGCAGTAAATAATTTTAGAACAGTAACTTCTGTAGTTGGTCTCACTACAACGACCATCTATGAAGCGCCAGTTGGATTTGTTGGTGTTTTTCTTTTAGCCCAAGCATCAAATGTAGATTCAACAACTCATACAATGAGTTTCTATCATAATCGTAATGTTACTGGAGTTGGAACAGTAACAACAGAAATTGTGAAAGATTTCTATCTAGCACCAAATGATACACTCAACCTTCTTCCAGGAAAACTGGTTTTAGAGACTGGAGACTTTATCAGTATTAGTGCAGACAATGCTACTAGTGTGAAATTTTTAGCAAGTATTCTTGAAACCTCAAATAATTAATAGTGGTTGATATATGGCTAGTCCTGGATTTCTAAGTAAAAGAGAAAGAAAAAAGACACAATCTGGATTAACCACAGATCGTTATGAGTATCTGGGGTTAGAGCAGGCTGAAGCAGATCTTGGAGATCCTCTAGTTGGTATATCTTCAATCGGGGCAAAACCAAAACCAGTTTCTGGTGACGCATTTATTCTTGCTGCATATAGCACCAGAAGCACTACAGGAATTAGTACAAATAGATTCTGGATTTCTTCCACAGACTTAACTAGTGGTCTTTCTCTGACTCCAGGTTCATTTACCGTTTTTAGTAATGATGTACAAGTTGGTCTAGCGAATAGTTTCAATAAATTTAACTTCGTTGGTTCTGGTGTAACAGTCGATCCCGTTGGTTCTGGTGTTGATGAGCAGACAGGAATCGCCACAATTAGAATTAGTGTTACTGATGCTGTAGCGAAAGGTGGATTTAGTGCAGTTCAGTATCATGGTGCTGGTGGATTAATTCAAGGTGCTAGCGATTTTTCTTTCAATCCAAATAATAATAGAGTTGGTATTGGATCAACTCTACCAGAACACAAATTAGATGTAATTGGAAACATCATAATCAGTGGTATTTCCACATTTACAAATGGACCAGTCATTGTTAATTCTCTAACTGATACTGGAACATCAGATCAGAAACTTCAAGTAACTGGTGGTGGTTATATTTCTGGTTCAACTGGAATCGGAACAACGTCTCCAACAGATAAAGTAGATGTTCGCGGTACAACTAAGACTGAAAATTTAAACGTAACTGGTGTATCTACATTTACAGGAACTCTTGATGCAAATGGTGCTTTAGATGTTGATGGTCATACTGAACTTGATGATGTAAATGTTTCTGGTGCAGCAAC